>Ga0209508_1002082_pt1 | contig 13943 bp, 10 predicted proteins | sample AD_UKC129_MetaG_FD_184427 | JGI IMG/M metagenome (GOLD analysis project Ga0209508, IMG submission 184427) | Active sludge microbial communities of municipal wastewater-treating anaerobic digesters from Canada - AD_UKC129_MetaG (SPAdes) (version 2) | ecosystem: Engineered > Bioreactor > Anaerobic... | reverse complement strand
ACCCATATACTATGTGAATGCCTCCCCCCATATTGGGCATTCTTATACTACAATTACTGCCGATGTGATAGCCAGGTTCAAGAGGATGTGGGGTTATAAGGTTCTTTTCTCTACTGGAACAGATGAACATGGGCAGAAGATACTGGAGGCAGCAAGGGCGCAGAATAGAGACCCCAAAGAACATGTGGATATATATTCGCAGGTATTTAAGGATACATGGAAGAAGCTCCATATTTCTTATGACGATTTTATCAGGACCACCGAGCCAAGACATGAGAAGGTGGTTAAATATATAGTCAACAGGTTATATGAGCAGGGGGATATATATAAAGGTATCTATGAAGGATGGTACTGTGTCCCCTGCGAGACATTCTTGCAGGAAGATGAGCTTGTTGGTGGAAATTGTCCAAACTGTAATAGACCTGTTATATGGAATCAGGAGGAAGATTACTTCTTCAGGATGTCTGAATATCAGGATAGACTCTTAAGACATGTGGAAGAGAACCCTGATTTTGTAAAGCCCGATACCAGAAGACAGGAACTCATAAGCAGGATAAAAGCAGGTATAAGAGACCTGTGTATCTCAAGAAAAGGTCTCAGCTGGGGGATTTCTCTTCCATTTTCTGAAGAATATTCCATATACGTATGGGTTGATGCACTTATAAACTATCTCACCGTGGTTGGTTACCCTGAAGATGTTGAGAGATTTGAGACATACTGGCCAGCTGTTCATCTTGTTGGTAAGGATATAATGTGGTTTCATGCTGCCATATGGCCAGCCATGTTAATGGCTCTTGGAGTTGAGCCACCACGGCAGGTATTTGTTCACGGATTCTGGACAGTAAAGCAGGAGAAGATGTCCAAGAGTAAAGGGAATGTGATAGACCCGCTGGTAATGGCAAAAAGTCTGGTTGATAAGGGGTTTGCAGAGGATATAGCTGTAGATGCTGTGAGATACTTCCTAATGAGAGAGGTCCCGCTGGGGCTAGATGGAGAATACTCCGATGAGAACTTTATACACAGGGTAAACTCTGACCTTGCCAATGACCTGGGGAACCTGTTCTTCAGGAGTGTTGGTATAATAACAAGATATGGAGACGGAATTATACCCGGCAGTGGAACTGTTGATGGTGAGCTCCTCAATATAAAAGATTCCATAGTGAAAAATTTAGATGGGCTTATGACAAACTTTGAATATACAAAGGTATTAACCGGTATATGGGAATTTATAGGCGCGGTTAATAAGTATCTGGATCAGAAGGCGCCCTGGTCTCTGGCAAAAGAGGGAAAAAGAGAAGAGTTTGACAGTGTAATGTTCAATGTCTTTGAATCTATAAGGAATATATCTATACTGATCTCTCCATTTATGCCAGAGGTATCGAGGTATCTTCTCTCTTCTCTTGGTTTAGATGTCGAATCTTCCACCAGAAAAGAAGCACTGGAGAGCTGGGGGAAACTCAAGCCTGGCTGGAAGATTCCGGAAGTAAGTCCATTATTTCCCAGGATAGAGGTGTAGATATGGAAGAGATAACAATAGAAGAATTTCAGAGATTAGACCTGAGGGTCGGAAAGATAGTGGATGCAAAGAATGTTGAAGGGGCAAAAAAACTGCTCCAGCTTGTGGTGGATATTGGTAGCGAATACCGTCAGCTTGTGGCAGGTATAGCAGAGGTTTACAGCCCCCAAGACCTTATAGGTAAAGAGGTTGTTATTGTTGCCAACCTCAAGCCTGCCGTTATAAGAGGAATCCAATCTAATGGGATGATTCTGGCAGCCTCTGACGGAGGTGTTATATCTATTGTATCTCCAGACAGAGAGATGCCTCCAGGGGCTAAAGTAAAATAATCTCTTGCTTATAGATACCCATCTCCATCTGGATGAATTTGATGATATAGAGGAAATTCTGGATAGAGCCAGGGGGGTAGGTGTTAGTGCTTTTGTATCGGTAGGGTATAATATTGAATCGAGCAGGTTTTCCCTCTCTGTTGCCAGGAGATTCCAGGATGTATTTGCCCTTCTTGGAATTCATCCTCACGATGCCGGAGAACTTACAGAGGAGTTTTCGACCTGGATTTCAGAAGCAACAAACGATAAAAAGGTCCTAGGTATAGGAGAGATAGGACTGGATTATTACAGGAATCTATCCCCCAGAGGTACCCAGATAGAAGTGTTTGAAAGGCAGTTGTCACTGGCTCAAGAATTATCCATCCCCGTATCTCTCCATATAAGGGATGCCTACAGAGAAGCATTCAGTATTCTGAAGGATTTTGATGTGAGGGGAGTTTTGCACTGTTATTCAGGAGGGATTTCTTTTCTGGAAGAAGCCCTCTCCTCCGGTTTTTTCATAGGTTTTGATGGACCTGTAACATTTCATAATGCAAAAGAGACCATAGAAGTGGTAAAGAGATGTCCTCTTGAGAGGATTCTCATAGAGACAGATGCCCCCTATCTTGCCCCTGAACCGTTCAGAGGCAAGAGAAACGAACCTGCAAATCTGATATATATAGCCAGGAAGATCTCTGAGATAAAGGAGATAGAGATAGAAGAGCTGGAGAAAATTTTAGAAGAGAATGTCAAAAAGTGTTTTCCCAGGTATGCCCTTCAGTGAGCTCATCTTCCCTTCCAGATGTCTTGTATGTAAGAGGATAAGCAGAGAAATCATCTGCAGTGAATGTCTCTCTAGGGTATCTCCTGTCCCCATTCCTGTATGCAAGATATGTGGCAGCCCTGTGGAGAAAAGTAATATCTGTTTCAGGTGCAGGCAAAATCTCCCATATTTTTCCAGAGCCAGGTCTTATGCCCTGTATGATGGGGTTATAAAAACTGCCATTATAAGATTTAAATTTGAAAAGAAAAAAAGGATAGGCGAATTTCTGGGAAATCTTCTTGGAGAGTTCGCTCTAAACCTGAACTGGAAAATGGATGTGATTGTCCCCATCCCACTTTCTGATAGAAGGCTGAAGGAGAGGGGTTTTAACCAGTCTGAGATCTTGGCTCTGGAGGTTGGCAAGATTCTCAAACTGCCAGTATCTTCCGGTCTTGTAAGGATAAAGGAAACCGTCCCTTCTATAAGTTTAAGTCCAGCAGAGAGGATAAAAAATATAAACAAAGCATTTCTCCTCTCAGACAGAGATCTGAAAGGGAAAAGAGTGCTCCTGGTAGATGATGTATATACAACCGGTGCTACTGTGAATGAGGCTGGGAAGACACTGCTAGAAAGAGGGATAAAAGAGGTGAGGGTTCTGACACTGGCGAGGGATTTAAAAATTTAGGGGTAGACTTACGTCCACCCCATATCTTTCAGATTTTTTCAAAGTCTTCTTTTGGCGCCCCACAATCAGGGCAAACCCAGTCATCGGGTAGCTCTTCAAATGGAGTTCCAGGTGGAATTCCATTCTCCGGGTCTCCCTCTTTCGGGTCATAAATATACCCGCATACGGTGCATTGCCACTTTCCCATACTTTCCTCCTCACATTAGAGTTTTCTGATAATTTTCCACCTTGCACTCTTCTACATCTTTTATCTTAACAGGCATATTTAGCCAACTCGATTCATAAACAGCCATACTTATAGCCTCATCCTTCAATCCAACCTCTCCGGTGGTCTCTATCTCACCCGCTCCCAGGATTGCATCAAAGAACTCTTTTAATTCTATGGCAATTGTATCTTTGATTCCCTTTGGGAAAAGCCTTTCTCTCTCCTCAGAAGAGAGTGAGTCTAGATATTCCTCTTCCAGCTTTTCTAAAGAGATATGCCCCTCCCTGGTATAAAGTCCATCATCCCATACTATAGAACCTTTATCCCCATATATAGCCCTGAAGCTTGTCTTTTTCCCCACCGCAGAGTTTGTTAAGACCCATGTCCCTGTTACACCATTTTCAAACTTAAGTACAGACATTGTTGTATCTTCAACATCTATTACTACCGGATCAGAAAGTTTATCTCTGTCTTTGAATCTTATCGGATTATATGTTTTAGATACGGCGTATAACTCCTCCAACTCTCCTATATGGTATCTGAACAGGTCTGCAAAATGGACACCACCATCAAGAGTCCATCCACCACCTGATATATCTTTATGGTCTCTCCATCCCCAGTACCACAATCTCTCAGAGATATCCTCCCAGAAAAGCATCGTCGGCTTTCCGATCTTTCCTGATTTTATAACCCAGTTTATGGTTCTCTCAGAGAGGGCTCTCCTGTAATTTTCAGCTACCTGAAGTATGCATCTATTCTTTTCTGCTGAATCCAGTATCATATGGGCGTATCTTATAGTTAGTGCCAGGGGTTTTTCTATAGTGACATGCTTCTTTGCCGATAGACACTTGATAGCCACCGTATGATGCTCATTATGTGTGGTACAGATATCAACAGCCTGGACGTCAGGCTCTTTAAGCAGCATCTCATCAACATCTGTATATACTGCAGGTTTATAACCCTGAAAAGAACCTATATCCTCTGCCATTTTTTCTGCTCGAGCCTCATCTATGTCACATACAGATACGATCTCGAATGTCTTTATATCATTTTCCCATAGAAGTTTTAATCCCTTTACATGTGCTCCTGCTATACCACCGCATCCGGCGATGGCTGACTTTACTCTTTCCATTAATCCCTCCTATCTCGGTTTTGCCAGAATCTCTTTTATCTCAAAATAAAGAAAATCTCTTGCATATGCTGGTTTTACCACTATGGCTGTATCTGCACCTCTGTCTGTCCCTCCTATAGCTATGGCTTCCTGATTCACATCTATCAGCCCTGCCTCTGCTGCCATAATGGCTATCTCTACCGCGACCTTCATCCCCTGAGAAAATCTCCTCAGGACTTCAGCCACTATCTCATTAGGATTGTGCCCTCCAAACTTTGCGGTAAATGCATTACTCACATCGTCACCCAATGCATGGATACAGGTCAAGACCTTTGCCCCTTTTGCCTCAAGCTCTTTTCTCACACTATCTGGCATTATCCATCCTTCTCTTGTAAACCCCGAAGATATGGTGACTATTACCAGATTTATGTCTGTATCTCTGAAGACCTCCACAGCTTTTTTCCCTGTTCCCCCATAAGTGGATGCAACCACCACCTGGTTTATCCTTAAAGCCTTTGCTCTTTCTTTTGCTATATTCAGTGTTTCTTCTGTATTGACTTCCCCTTTAGTCTCAAAATATTTTACAGTTACCTCCATATATCACACCTCCTGATCAGCTTACAAGATTCTTCTCTTTATCCTCCCAGTACCTGAACTGAGACATAAACATAGTATAATATATTCCCTTTTTCTCCATCAATTCATCATGTTTTCCAATCTCTACAATCTTTCCATTCTCCACCACAAGTATCTTGTCTGAGCTCTGAATGGTGGATAATCTGTGGGCAATGATAAATGCTGTTCTCCCTTCAAGCAGTTTACTTATACCTTTTTGCAGTAGCCTTTCGGTAGAGGTATCCACGCTGGCTGTTGCCTCATCGAGTATCAATATCTTTGGATCAGCTATTAACGTCCTTGCCAGAGAAACGAGCTGTCTCTGTCCTGTTGAAAGTCTCAATCCTCTTTCTCTTATATCTGTATCGTACCCCTTCTCCAGTGATGAGATGAAAGAATGGGCATAGACCCATCTGGCAATCTGGACCACTTCCTCATCATTAGCATCCAGTCTTCCATATTTGATATTATCCAGTATACTTCCTGAAAAGAGAAAGGTATCCTGAAGCATAACTCCTATCTGTCTTCTGAGACATTCAAGCTTAATATCCTTTATATTAATTCCATCGATCAGGACCTCTCCCTCCTGTGCATCATAGAATCTGCAGATTAGATTGATGATGGTAGTTTTACCTGCACCTGTATGTCCTACCAGTGCAACCTTTTCACCAGGATTAACTTTAAAGCTTACATTATCAAGCACCTTTTTTTCTCCATCGTAGGAGAATGATACATTTCTGAATTCCACCTCTCCTTTTATCTCTACATCTATAGCGTTATCCCTTTCTGTTATCTGAGGACTTATATCCAGAATCTCAAATATTCTTTCAGCGCTTGCCATACTGGTAACAAGGTTATTGAAGAGATTGCTGAGGTCTGTTATTGGTCTCCAGAACATGGCTATATAATTTGTAAATGCTACCAGCAGCCCTACAGTGATATTCCCGGAATTTATCATCCTAACACCAAAGTAAAATGTTATAACAGTTCCCAATCCCCAGGAAAAATCCACCATGGGCCAGAAAAGGTCGTTTATCCTTACCGCCCTTACAAATGCAGACCTTAAATCCCAGGCTAACTCATTGAAGATGTTAAACCTGTATCTTTCAGCGGTGAAATACTTTATAACCCTGATCCCGGAAAAATTCTCATGGGTGAATGCATTGAGGGTTGAATTCTTTTTCCTTACCACCTGCCATCTCTTTCTTGATATTATCTGGATTGAGAATAGAGTAATTACTAAAACTGGCAATGTGGATAAAGCTACCAGTGCCAGTTTTGCATTTAAGGAGAACATAATAACAGATGTTGCTATAATCATTGCTATATCAGGAATCAGGTTGGTAATACTCATGGTAAACAGGTTATGGAGAGAATTCACGTCTCCTATCACCCTGGCAAGAATCTTCCCCACAGGTCTCTCGTCAAAGAAGGATAACGATAATCTTTGAATATGATTATACAAGTCCTGCCTGATATCCAGAAGAATTCTATTAGTTACACTGGACATCCTTATTATTCTGGCTCTTGCGCAGAGGGCTGAGACCAGATTGAGGATGAGGAGCAGGACACCAATTGAGATAAGACCTCTGGTATCTTTGTCTTTTATATATCTATCTATAGTTATCTTCAGAAAGTATGGATTAGCAAGTTCTACCGCCATAACGATACCGACGAGTAAAAGGACTATTGCCACCTCTTTTTTATATGGTTTCAGATACTTCAGGAGCCTTTTTATTATATCTATATTGACTTTTTCTTCCAGTTTCTCGTCTTCTCTTAAACTGTAGGGCACGTTTATACCATCTCCTCTTCAAAATCCAGGATATACTTACCGTACTGTTCCTGGTATATATCGAAATATCTTCCTCTGAGGGCTAAAAGTTCCTGATGAGTTCCTCTTTCTACTATCTCTCCGTTCTCAAGTATAATTATCTCGTCTGCATTTTTAACTGCGGAGACCCTGTGAGCAATGATGATCTTTGTGAAGTCCCCGTAGTGCTTTTCAATAGCCCTCTGGACATAATGTTCTGTCTCCATATCAAGGGAAGATGTTACATCATCGAGGATTAAAATTCTGGCTCGTCTGACAAGCGCTCTGGCTATTGATAATCTCTGCTTTTGCCCTCCAGAGAGCCCCAGTCCCCTTTCCCCAACAATGGTATCCAGCCCTTCGGGGAGGTTCATCACAAAGTTATAAGCCCTTGCAGTCTCCAGCGCTTTTATAATCTCCTCTTCGGGGACTTGAGACCCGAGTCTTATGTTTTCTAGAACAGTGTCGGAGAAGAGGAAGACGTCCTGTGGCACATACGATATAGCACTTCTTAAAACCTCCAGACTTATATTCTTAATATCCACACCATCAAGAAGTATCTCTCCTTCCCATGGTTCGTAGAACCTTCCGATGAGGTTTATCAGCGTGGTTTTTCCCGACCCTGTCGTCCCCATTATCGCCAGGGTCTTTCCCTCTTTAAGCTCAAAGTTGATATTTTTCAGCACATACTCATCCTTGTATTTGAAGGATACATCTCTGAATGATACATTTCCCCTTATCTCCTTTAACATAACCGGGTTTCCGATAACTTCTCTCTCCGGTTTTTCCTTGAAAAATCTATCTATCTTCTTCAGTGATGCCCTGCACTGGGAGAGTGCGTTTATAAGCCAGCCGAGCATCCTCATAGGCCATACCAGCATTGATACATAGGTACTGAAAGCAACCAGTGTCCCAACAGACATCGTTTCCCTGATAACGAAGAGACCACCAATAGTTATTGCTATCGCTATGGATATATTTGTCAGGAAATCCATCCAGGGACCATAGCTCGCCAGAGTCTTTGCCTGTTTCACGTTCAGCTCATAGTTTCTGTGATTCTCTCTGAAAAACTTTTCTATCTCATGTCTTTCTCTGCCAAAGGATTTTACCACCCTTATACCTGCTATATCCTCCTGGGCTGTAGTATTCAGCCTTACCCCCTGGTCAGAGATCTCTCCATAGACCTTATCGATCCTGACCTCCAGTTTATACGCAATGTATCCTATAATTGGCAACAATAGAATAATTAATAAGGTCAGTTCCCTGTTAATGCCGAATAATATGATACCGGCGATAATAAAGTAGAACACCTGTTCCACAAAAAACATAAGAGCAAACCCAAAGGTAAACCAAACATTATCAATATCCTCTTTTATCCTTGACATTAATTCACCGGTATTTATCTGATCAAAGAACGATAGAGGAAGGGTCTGCAGATGTTTGAGAAGATCAACCCTTATATCACTGGCTAGCGCAGAACCGCCCAGATCCATAAAGTACCCTCTTCCATATCCCAATAATACACGGGACAATGTTATTATAGAGAGAAATAAGAGGAGCCTTGATAAATCTTCCATTCTCCCTCCAATAATAACACCATCTATAATCTCCTGAACTATCCTCGGATTAAACATATCCAGTGAAAGAGCAAGGATAGAAAATAAAATGGAAAGAACAAAAAAGACAAGATTCTTCCTGATACCCCTTCTAAGGCTTTCCAAGTCCATCACCCCTGTTTAGATTGTAAGAGTATTGTATAGAATAATCAGTAAAAAGTCAATTCCCTGTTATCGTATAAATGCCGTGACAGGTGACAGTATTGTAGGGGCAATTCATGAATTGCCCCTACGAAATACAAGAAGAAAAATGTTATTGCCAAGAATAATTGGATATTTTAAAATGAATACATCCAAACAGATAAATCAAATCAGAAAAACACCAGGCATTCCCGTTTGGCAGCGAAATTACTATGACCATATTATCCGAAACCAAGACGAGTTGAATCGTATCCGAGAATACATTATCAATAACCCATTACAATGGGAATATGACAGAGAAAATACTCATCGAATTCCTAATAAAGCAAGTCCGTGGCAAACTCTTGAGGATATAATTTATGGTAAGACTGAAAAGCAACACCCCTAAACTTACAACATCATCTTCCCCAGAATAATACGTCTATCCTTCCATAAATGCCGTGACAGGTGACATTTTCATAGACTATTGACATTTCTCAAAACGTCTTTCTATATTTGTGGTAAAATAGATTTTAATATTGAATTAGTGGGAGGTTAATAATGGATCTGAAAGTTACTCTTGCAGATGAATCATATAAGGCTGCTTATGGGATAGACTCTTATGGTGAGGATATGGTCTTTGAAGATAGCCTAAATAATTTTATCTCCTGCAGGGGAGACTGGGTAGCATTCCAGGTTCTTATAAAACTGGATGAAGATTTCTATCTAAACGTTGGCAGGAGAGCAAATTTTTCTCCGAAGGGTCCGATCAGAAATCTAAGGGTAGAATGCAACGTAGAGGAGTTACCGGTGGAAATTTCTCCTATCGGATTTATAGAGGACGATGACAGGGTATACAAAGCAGACCTGATATTAAACGATGAGGTGATCTTTGTAGAGAAAGATAAGATACAACCTGTCTGGGTTGAAATTTCTATTCCCAGAGATGCCTCTTCCGGAGAGTATAATGGCAGGGTATGCATATACTCTCAATGTATGTTTGACAATGAGGAGCTTATAAAGACACTCGATTTTACCATTACTGTAAAAGATGTAACCATCCCTGAGCCCAAAGATTTTAGATTTTATCTGGATTTATGGCAGCATCCATCAAATATAGCGCGTAAATATGAGGTGCATCTATGGAGCGGCGAACACTTTAAAGTGCTGGAAAACTACGTCAAGTCACTTGCAGACCTAGGTCAGAAGGCTATAAGTGTTATAGCATCAGAGATTCCCTGGTCAGGACAGAGGTGTTACAGGGTCAAGAATTACCCCTCAGACCTATTTGAATATAGTATGGTGAGGATTGAGAGGGATAGCTCAGGTTATCACTATGATTTCTCTGCAGTTGAAAGATACATAGACCTCTGTATGAGATACGGCATAGACGAAGAGATTGAGGTCTTTGGTCTTATAAATATATGGCTTGACCCTGAATATGGATATACCGGTATTGCAGAAGATTATCCTGATGGGATAAGGCTAAGATACTATGATAGAGAGGATGGATGTTATAAGTATATAAGAAGTGGAAATGATATAAAAGCATATATAAAGGCACTGGAACAATTCTTTATAAGAAAGGGTCTTATAGATAAGGTCAGGATAGTGGCAGACGAACCTGGAGACATAGAGAAATACAGAAAAAGTCTGGAGACGATAAGAGAGGTTGCGGACAGTTTTAAATTTAAGGCGGCGATAAATCATCCTGAGTTTATAGATGAGTTCAAGGATACGATAACCGATTTTGTACCTGTACTTCCAGGGGTATGTGAAAAATGGGAGCTATTGAAAGAACTTCAAAAGAAGATAAATGGTCGTTTATTGTGGTATGTATGTTGCTGGCCACCCTATCCAAATACATTTATAAGCTCACCATTAGTTGAAGCGAAACTTATAGGTATACTTACCGCATTTATGGGACTTGATGGCTTCCTGAGATGGAACTACACTGTATGGCCAGAGAATCCCAGAGAGAGAATCTCCTACCGATACCCTCACTGGAAGGCTGGAGATACAAACTTTGTATATCCTGGCAGGGATGGAAGACCTGTACTCACGCTCAGGTATAAGAATCTTAAAAGAGGAATAGAGGATTACGAGCTGATAATGATGCTGAAAGATAAATCTAAAGAGATACCAGATGAGCTGTGGAATAAGATATTTAAGACCGACAGGATAGAAGAATTCCATCCGAATTCAGGCAAGGGACCAATCCTACTGTATAGTTTAGATAGTAAAGACTATGAGGAATTCAGAAGGCTTGTAATAGAGGCATTAGAAAGTTCATAAGGTAAGCGGTGAGAAGTCAAAAATTATAGGTTTTTAAAGGGAAAGTATCACTGAGATGATGGAAGGAAACAGTTACCCTCCCCTTTGAAGGATGGGAAAATTGATAATGGCTACCTGATCACCTATCAAGATAAAGACTATCTTTAATCAGAGGTGTCTATTTTCCTTACCTCCGTTTAGATGAAAAAGAGTAACTTATCAATAATCAAAATAAGATAGCCCCCATTCAGGGGGCTATCTCTCTTTATCCTAACTTCAGCTATTAAAGCTGGTTATCTTTTTAAACCTTAAATTTATTAATAACTTCTTCCAGATCCCTTGAAAGATTTGTCAAACTATGTATGTTTGCAGTTATCTCTTCTATCGCTGCAGTTACTTCCTCAGAAGCTGCTGAGACCTCTTCAGATGACGCTGCATTCTCCTGGGCTATCGCTGCAACACTCTGAACTGAATCAGAGATCCTTCTTCCATCTTCTACCAGACCCTGCACCCCGGAGTTGATATCCCTGATCATCTCTGTTATCCTGTCGTTAGACACAACTATATTATTAAATGTATCAGTTACTCTACTCCCTATCTCCATCTGTCTGGAGACAACGTCCGACGCCCTATTTGTACTCTCCGTTGCTCCTGTTATCTGGGACCTTATCTGGTCTATAAACTGAGAGATTCTCTGCGCACTCTGACTTGACTCCTCTGCCAGATTTCTCACCTCATCAGCTACCACTGCAAAACCACGACCTGCTTCACCTGCTCTCGCTGCCTCTATGGCTGCATTTAAAGCTAACAGGTTCGTCTGTGAGCTTATACTTGTTATGGTCTCCACTATACGTCCTATCTCACCTGCAGCTTTCTCAAGCTCGTTCATCACCCCAACTACCGAATCGGTTGCCTCTCTGGTTTGAGAGAAACTTACATTCAGTTCTTCTATTACCTGTTTCCCTTCCGCTGTCAACCTCGTAGTCTCCTGTGCCGTCTGTTCTACTGTATGAGCATCTTGAGCCAGTTTTTCTATCTTTCTACCCATACTCTCTACCGCACCAGATGAGTCGGTAACACTTTTAGCTGTCTCCTGAGCTCCACCAGCAACACCCTGAATGGTGGTTGATATCTGCTGTACAGCCTGCGAGGATTGATCGGCAGCACTTCCAACCTGACTGCTTGTAGAGACCAGTTGATCCAAGGCATCTTTGACAGTAAGAATTATCGCCTTAAAATTATCGGTCATCCTGGCTAAACTCTGAGCCAGTCTCCCTACCTCTGCTGAATAACTATTCTTTATGTTTACCGTAAGGTCTCCTTTAGATAATACATCTGCGGTTTCAGTAAGCTCAACTATGGGATTAGCAATACTGCTCCCAATTAAATAGGATACAAAGACAATAATTGCAGCTGCTATCAGAATTACTATCAGAATAAACCTTAGTAGTCGATTAGAACTTGCAAAAGCCTCTCCCTGCGGCTCCTGGACACCAAAGAACCAGCTCGTTCCTCTTACAGGAGCATAACCTACAATCTGAGCCTCCCCTTCATAGACCCAGGTCTCTACACCTTTCTCCCCAGAGATCATCTTCCTGGTTACATTATTAACACTTTCAGAGTCTGTCTGGAGGAAGTTGGCTTTCAACACCTTGGACTCATCTGGAGAAGCAAGAATTATTCCATCGCTTTGAATAATAAACCCGTAACCATGTTCACTTATTAATCTTGAATCTTTGCAGGTTTGGGTTAGATAGTCTAGCGTTACTGTGGCATCCAGTACCCCCCCTACCTTACCGTTATCGTCCAGTATTGGAACTGCAAAGACAACTATGGGTTTATTTGTGGATTTTGACATAAGTCCATTCGAAACAGCTGGCTGACCTGTAGAGACGACCTTCTGGAAATAATCCCTGTCTTTAAGATTTGCCCGTAAATCCAGGGTATTATGGGATGCACCATCCAGATCCGCCCAGAGTAACATATCCCAGGCGGGATTTATTTTTACATACTCTTTCAGCCGGGGCATAATCTCTTCATCTCTGAGAGTCCTTACCTCCGGATCATTTGCTATAATCTGCAATTGACGGATATTCTCCTCCACCCATTTACCTACAGATTCCGCCTGAGAGCTTGCATATGTGTTCAAGGCGCTCAGGTATGTGTTATTTATAGAGCTTCTGGAATTTATAAAAGATAGCATAGAGACTACCAGGATTGGAACAAGAGATAAAATAAGGAACCATACGATAAGTTTACTCTTTATGGAACCTGAAATGTTAAGATGCATTATCTAAAACCTCCTATCTTATTTTTTGGCTACTATTTAATAATAGATTATATTCCACATCACTGCTTTTTTCAATATTGTAAATGTTAATGTTCTGTGATATTGTCATGGGTAAATAGTTCTGACCTATTACCCTCCCCCACCTCTATCCTCCCCTGAGATGGGGGAGGAAGAAAAGAGAGCGTTCCCCCGATGCACTCCCCTATTCCCCTCTCCCTTGACGGGAGAGGGTAGGGGTGAGGGTGAGAAGTAAGAGCGTTCCCCCGAGGTGGGGGAGGAATGATAAAGGCATGGTGTTCTTATTATAAAAGACGAAATTGTAGGGGCAATTCATGAATTGCCCCTAAGGGACACAAATTAATCCTCATATGCTTTATTTCCCTCCTAATCAAACGGGATTAACTTGTTGTGTCTAAAGTAAGATGATAGAATCATATTCAAAATATAATAAGGTGGTGAGATATGGATATAGACAACATTCTCGGAAGAGTGGACGGGAAAGAGGACAGGTTGGTGAAACTATTCAGGGATATTATAGGTATAGATACTACAGTCCCGCCTGGACTCAACTATGACAAACTGGTCTCCTATCTGGAGGCAGAATTTAAAAAGCTGGGTTTCTCCACT
>Ga0209508_1002081_pt1 | contig 13951 bp, 4 predicted proteins | sample AD_UKC129_MetaG_FD_184427 | JGI IMG/M metagenome (GOLD analysis project Ga0209508, IMG submission 184427) | Active sludge microbial communities of municipal wastewater-treating anaerobic digesters from Canada - AD_UKC129_MetaG (SPAdes) (version 2) | ecosystem: Engineered > Bioreactor > Anaerobic... | reverse complement strand
TACAGCTCTATTATTATAATCTTTTCCATTCCAAATAACACTGTAATTACCTGGTGTTTTAGTCTCATTTACTAAGGTATTTATATACTGTCCTTTCTGATTATAAATTTCCAGGATCACAGATGATGTTTCTTTAACACTATAACGGATAGTAGTTTCAGGATTGAAGGGATTGGGATAATTACCTAAAATTTCTGATGCAGAAGGAGGAGCAATAGGATCATCTATGGTTACAAATCCTTTCTGCAAATCATCTATGAATAGAATAGCTCCATTTTCTGATACGCACTGAATTCCATAATATGGAGCTTCTGTATTGTAAGCATAGTTAGTCCAAACATAGGGAGCTTCAATATAATTTTCTCCACTGATAATAGTAAAATTTGAAGGGTTATTATCAGTCCAAGAAATTCCAACCTTAAATCTAGCAAGATTATCTGGTGAATATGAACGAGCCCAGAATTGAAATCCAACATTTGAAGGAGAATATGCTATTAACCAATCATTATTAGGATTATTTACGCTCCCAAAACATGCCGCTTCTTTATAGCCGCTAAAGGGTAAAGCTCCTGATAGAGGTGGAATAGTTGCAAAGGGATTAAATACCATAAAAGCCATTGGTAATCCAGCATTAGGCCAGTTTACACCTTCTAATGTACAGGTAGGACTATGGTCTAAATCTATGGTTCTTAAAATATAACTTTCGGCTGCTGGTTCAAAAATTAAGGCAAAATCTTCGTAACTCTCAAAATTATCAACAGAGGAATAAGAACCATAAGGAAGAATAAAGTTCACTTCAGTAATTTGATTTGGATTTACATTTACACCAGTTATTGTCTGGCTCAAACACATCGGAGCAGAAGCTGAAACATTATAGGTTCCTGATGGTACTATTAAATTATAATAACCTGCAACATCTGTAGTAGTAGAATTTGAGCCACAGAATATGGTTGCTTTAAATACAGGAAAACTATAGTAAAAGCTTCCCGAAATTACTCTTCCTGAAATGACACCAGCTTGAAAACCATGAGACAAGGCATTAGAAAAGACTGGATTTGATTGTATATTATTAGTATAAACAGATCTAACTGCCCATCTATAAATATCATCTGGAATGGAATTCCAGCTATTATCCTGATAACTTAATTCCGGAATTGGTGTTTCTGTAAGTAGAGTCCAGTTCTCAGGATTATTTTCTGTACCATAAGGCAATCGCCATATCTGGTAACCAATTAATATTCTTTCATTATCTTTAGCATTTGATAAAGATTCTGGAAAATCAGGTTTTATAATAGTAGAGGAATTTATATCACTTGTTTTTATAGATTCTAAGGGAAATTTAAGAACAATAGAAGAATTAGAAACTGTAATATCATCCAGAAACCATCCATATTCTTGTGGACTGGAATAAATCCAGGCAAGTCTAATCTGTCTTCCAGAATAATTTGAAAGATTTACGGTAATTGGTTTTTCATAATTGTTTAAGCCGCCATATTTAGATTTTGCATTCCAGATTGATAACCAACCATTCCCATTATTAGTAGAAATCATAAGATTACAACCTCCCTCCCCTTGATCTCCCAGAAAGACATAACTCCAGAAAGTTAAAATGGCATTTTCAGGACATGTAAATTGCGGGGTAATTAACCATTCATTTTGGCCAGATTGACTAGGTAAAATTCCTACTTGATAAGAACCACTATGAGGAATTATGGGAGGATAAGAATGAACTATTCCTACTTTACCCCAGGTGGTTGAAACACCGTAATTATTTATTTGAACAGCATTATTTATAAATTGTAACCAATCAGGAGGAGGGAAAATATCACCTTCAAAACTTTCTTCAAGTTCAGGAAGATATTGTATAGGAGATAACCAGCTGATAGATACATAAGAACTATCAGAAGCTTGTATTGCTTGCACTTGTTGAGGTGTGAATGCTATCACATTTAAAACTAAGTCCGAAAGGAATAAATCGGTATTGCCAACATTTACTTCTCCTGTTGCATTTCTATAACCGTTCTTCTGCACCACATAATCATAGATATGGTCAGAATAAACATTATTTATAGTGAATTGTCCATTCATATCAGTTATAGCAGTATAGTTTGCATAACCACTAAAATTAACTGTAGCCCCAGCTAATCCTCCATCTGATTGGTCATTTCCCACAACCCTTCCTCTTATTGATACTAAAGCTAAAGGTAACAAAGTAAAATCAGCAACCAAAAACTGATGTGCACCCATAGTAATGTCTTGGATATTATCATAATATCCATATTTGGAAACTTTTATCTGATGAGTTCCTTCAAGAAGAAAAGGAAATTGAAAAAAACCAGCGGCATTCGTAGTTGCGATAAAACTGGAACCAGAAAAAGATACTTTTGCATTTGCTATTGGCATATTATTGGAATCGTGAACTTTCCCTAAAACGGGACTGAAACCAGTAGTCATAAATTTAAAAGTAGTTACAGGGAAAATGGATACTGGAGAAACATCAGGGGGATTTGCTGCATTATGCTGTAAATCAGAAAATTCTATGATTCTGGTACAGTTCTCAATGTTACTTTCTTGTACTTCAAAATAGAATTGCCAAGAAGAGTTTTCATAAGGGTCAGGGAAAAGATTGGAACGTTCCATCATTACTATTAAATTTTCTCCTGCATAAGTATAGGGAATATCAAAGTTAATATAAAATATATTTTGTCCTGCAGAAAATGATAAAAACCCATCAAAGACTTTAGTTAATTGAGTTGAAGGAATCCAATTATTTGATAAATTAATTTGAGTAGTTTCTCCTAACCATACTCTGATTTCATTATTGGATATAGTCCTATTTGAATTATAGTAAAATTGAATTCCTGTAATTAATCCCCAGCAATGTATTTTATCTGCAGGGTAAATACATTCAAATATGGACCTTTGGTAGGTAAATAATAATGGCATTTGACCATATCTTTGCATTTTTCCTACAGTAGTAAATACTGTACCTTCAGGATAAACTTCTACTTCAAGAGGAGGACTTTGATTATTTTCTATATATTCGTCATTATTTAATAAGACCTTCGCATATAAAGAATAATGACCGGTAATAGCAGGTGTCCAGGATATAACAAATTCTAAGGTCTCCAGAGTATTAATAAGAGAACCTTCTACAGATCCTATTTCAATATCATCATTGAGAAAAAGTTTAACTTCATAGTTATTTTGAGAATTGGCTCCTCTATTATATACAGTAATAATAAAATCAGAACTTTGGCCAACGGCAGGGGTTGTGAAACTTTCTATTAAGAAGGTGGTTAAATCATTTGCATGAGCAATAACCGGATTAAATTCATAAACTGTATTGCATTGAGGGAAATGTGAAACATTGCCATTATCATAGTTTGTAGTGATTATAGGTTCCGAAGTTGGTATTACATTATAAAACCATCCAGGACCACCAGGAAGCATATTTATGCCTATAGAACCTCTTGGATAATATGGTATTCCCGTAGAAGGTCCGTAATGAAACTCAATTTTGCCAGTTTCATAAAGATATGCCTGGAAATTAACTATGCAATCATTCCAGTACATAGAAGAATATTGAATAACAATATGACGATCAATTGCCTCATCACAAATAAGATATTGAAAATCACTATTATTATTAGTATAAAAAGAATCCCAAAATGGAGCAATTAAAGGAGCATAGTATGTCAAATTAATAAAGGGAATACTTGTTGATTTTGAATGACCTAATCCTATACAGCCACCGTAAGAAACTTGAACCTCTCTATATAGATATGAACCATAAGGAAAAGGAAATGGCAATGATATAATGTCCGATATCTTACTTTGAGAAATATTTGGAACAGGTGTCCCGCTGATAGGAGTATAGGTTCCAGTGTAATAATTGAAGCTATAATAATCTTCAATTGTAGCAAAAGTAAAAGTAACAAAAAGCATTAGGGCAAGCAGTAAAAAAGACTTTTTCATAATTTTTCACCTACCTTTTAAATTTAAAATGAATACCAGCTTTATATTTAATCAACGTCGCTTTTTTATTATTCTTGTTCAATAACTATTCTCTTGGCTTTTTCCAGAGTTAAGCTGGCTACATAACAAAATTTAAAAAAGCAAATTCTAAAGCTAATTTATTCTTTAAAAAATATTCTTTTAATTGTCAAGAAATATTTTTTCTTTTCGTGTAAAGAAATAAAACTTATTCTGAATTTTCAAATTATCCTTGATGGAAAGCACTTTTATATGTTTTGATAGCTTTATAAAAGCATTAAAGATATGTCTTCTTCAAGCTAAGTTTGCTCAGTTGATATATTAGCTGATTCCTAATCAGCTGAAATTACCTAAAATAACTAATGGTCTTGGGATTAGCATCAGTATTAATAGTTCTGCGGATATTCTAAAATCTATAAACACCATAAGAAAAACTGTGATCAGATAAATTATAACTCATTAATAGGGTCAATGACTAAATTCCTCTCATTTTTTACATCAGAAAGTATATATATGTTGTTTCACCGGATGTGAGAATGTTAAAATATGTATAGTTGCTTCTTATTAGATTAGAAAATAGCTTCTTTCTAATATCGGATAATATTCTCTCTATATTGGAACAAATAACGATAACTTTGATGAGGACAAAATCCTTTTTCATCCATCCTTGCCTACTTAGGTCATTAAAGTTACAATGGGATTAACCTTTATAAAAAAACCCCGGTATGACTACCGGGGTTATTCTTTTAGCTAACTTGATATTTATTTTATTCTGAGGATTAACATAAGTAGTAAAAAAAGAAAGCTCCAAAGGTAAAGGTTATTCATTACCTAAAATAATGGGTACCTCCACAGCTCCTTTGCTGTCACTGAAATTGATATTAAAGACAATCTCAGTTCCATTGCCATGAACTACATACCATCTATTATTCTGATAATAAGCACCATAAGTATCACTTGTTTGCATAGTTATTATCCAGTTTGGAATACTGTTATCTAAGATAAAATTAAACTTTTTATAGGTAGCACTATGACAGGACAACTCACGATGACCTAACGGAAGAGGAGGCCCTTCTCGTTTCTTTTCGTTTTGGATTCTATTTCCTGATGCTGCATAAGACCAGTGCAAAGCGATCGAATCATTTTAATGTGATATTGGAACATTTGGAGGAAATAAAAGACTTGCTATGTTTAATATAGAAGTGGAGGCTGTTACAATGTTCCCTGCCAAATCTCTAACTTTCAAATATACTGTTTTTTCTCCTTCACTACTATTACCACCGTATAGAAATAAATCCCAATGGTTATGTATAGGAACAAAGTCAATCCAAACTGTCCAAGTTTAAGACCCCTAACAATAATATATCGGTCAAGCGCGCCAGTATGTTCAAACGCAACATCTCCGGACTCTCAACCAAGCAGAAGAACTTCCTGGAAAGCACTCTGCTCACCAGCAAGGACACTACCATCGTGGTGATCTCCAAAGAGTATAACAATGCTGTGATCTTAAATGGCTTGCGCTGGACAATGGACTGATCGGGAGAAGCTGATGAGGTTTTCAATGGTTATTGATATTACTTCATAAGCATTGCCTTGCGAATCGAGGTTTTGCCTACCGACTCTAATTTGATGAAATAGATACCGGAGGCTACATTACGGTTGTTAGTGTCTTTACCATCCCAAACCAGCCTATGATTACCTCGCGTCATTTCAGTATTGAGCAAGTCCTTTATCTTCTCCCCTTTAACATTGTAGACAGATACTCGGACTCGCCCGGTCTCCGGGATACTGAATGCTATTGTGGTAGAAGGATTGAAGGGATTTGGGTAATTGAACATGCTGAAGGTCGGAACTGTTACCAGATCCTCAATATCAGTCTGCCCCTGCCATTCATAAGCCCCAATATCCACTTGGTTACCATAGATCCGTGGATTACCTGCCAGATCATATAAGGGAAAACTGTACCAATCCGGAATAGTGAAGATGCTGAAATCTGTGGTTCCAGCATCAATACAGGGTGACTCCTGTCCCAGCGTATAGGGATTATCATCTGACCAGGCATAAAACTCCGGATCTGAGCTGAGGTTTGTGCCAAACCACTCTATAGTGTTGTTCGGTCCCAGATTGAAAATGGTGTCCATAGGGTCGTCAGCAGGACCAACCAGACAATTCAGGAATTGCAGATTAGAGGGCAAGGGTTTATTGTAGAGCATAAAGTTCAATCCCACTTCATTGCTGATTATGCTATTTATAAAGGTTACCTTGGCATCTTCACCGATATTGATCGCCGCACCATAACCTGTACTCCAGTGATTGTCAGCAATCGTGCAATTAATAAAGTAAGTTCGGAACTGAGTGGGCAGAAATGAGTGTTTTATCGAGACTATTCCACTGGGTGAACCATCTTCGGATCGGGATTCACAATCCGTTATCTGCAAGTTTTGGAATACACTATCACCGCCGGTAAATAGAGGATTGTTCGTGAATATTGTTAGTGCCTTCCCCGTTATTACTCCTTGTGGAGAGGCATGTAAGTTGTTGATGCGGACATTATCGGCAAAAACGTTCCCTCCCCATAGATGAAAGCCAACTGTTACCATGCAGTCTTCAACCGTGATATTACGTAAGATCAGCTTTTCAGGGTAACCCAGTTCTGCCAGCTTGAGTATGTTGTCATAGTGCACGGGACGTATCCCGCGAAAGCTGAGATTCTCCAGGGTGAGGCTGAACTTATCCGGGATCCCATCAATCTTGTTTCGAGTAATACACTCAATCAGTGCACGTTGATAAAACTCCTGATTGGTCGTGGCCGTGAAAGTTATATTCTTGATTGTTACTTCTTTTTCTGAATCCCAGCCCAAAAAGAAAACATCCGGACCTCCAAAGATCACTCCTTCCTCGCTTTCGCCAATAATGCTCACATAACTGCGTAGGTTCAGCGGGAAATGCTGGTCTTCAGCATAGCGGCCATTAGCCAAATGAATGGTATGCGGATCTTGACTATCAGCACCTATCCTCTGAATAGCCAGGGCAATGGTCTTCAACGGATCCTGTGGTGTCAAACCGGTATTAGCGTCATCGCCCTCAGGGCTTACATATAAATCGGCAAATTGCTGCTGAGTAGCCGCTTCATTAATGAATACATTATAGGTAAACTCTTGATAAATGTCATAATGCTCTGTAGTAATGCATTCTTTCAAGTAAGGGGAGTTGTCGGCTACGGTGGCTTTATCCAGATAGATGTCGATAGTATTATAAAACTGCGAAATTATTGTTATGTCATTGCCACAAATGCCTGCAATATTGTTGTAGATACTACATCTGTTGAGAGGATCAAACTCTATAGTTCTGGGACCATCCACACAATATCCCGCAAAAGATAGAGCACCAGAACATTTACCAAGGTTATTAGCTATAACCGTACCTGATAAAAAAGCATTACTATAACCAAAAAAGATTCCGGCTCCGGACCAGGCTCGATTGCCGATGATGTGGCAGTTAACTATATTGAGACTACTGAAAAAAACGAATACTGCTCCACCTTTCTCGTCTCCCCAGTTGGGGCTGGGTGTACCGATCCCATTGGTGAGATACAAGCCCTGCAGGGTGATCTCAGAATCTTCAGTGATGCTAAAGCAACTTCCACTTTGATTGGCGTCTATCACCGTTTGGGTGATGTAGGTGCTATCCGCCGTAGTGAGCTCCAGACTGCCGATAGTAAGCTTTCTGCCGATGATCTCAATATTCTCATAGTAGGTACCGGGGTGAATCAGGATGGTATCCATATCTGCCGCGACATTAACCGCACTTTGAACGGAGGAGTAAGCTTGCGTGCCATCCTGAGCCACATGCAGAATCGCAGCTCCAAGGGTAAGCGGCAAAAGAAGCAGAATCATCAGTATGGTTTTCATGTTATCCTTACTTGTAATATTGGAACCATAAATGATAGGAAGTGGAATCCCGCTTCCTATCATAATTGTTTGCTATTTCATCAGTAGCATTTTGTGGGTGTGAGATTCAGTTCCTGTATTGATGCGGACAAAATAGATGCCGCTGCTTACAGGGTTGCTGCAATTATCTCTGCCATCCCAAACCAGCCTATGATTTCCTCGCGTCATTTCAGTATTGAGCAAGTCCTTTATCTTCTCCCCTTTAACATTGTAGACAGATACTCGGACTCGCCCGGTCTCCGGGATACTGAATGCTATTGTGGTAGAAGGATTGAAGGGATTGGGGTAGTTTGAGATGGCTCTTACTTTGTTTAATTGGTTATCGGCATATGCAGTGTCGCTACCGTTGAGTTTCACTTGGTAGAGGCCATCCTGTTCGGGGATAATATATCCACCATTGAAGGTGAAATCATTCAGATCAAGCATTTCATAAATGTGATGAATGGAGGGCTGAGCTTTGCTATCATAGACAATCTCAAATTCGAGGGGGGATTGGTTATCATAATCCGGATAAGCAAGAATCTGGCATGGGAAAGAATCTGTTTTAACGGCTCCGATACAAATCCCATCTTGTAAAACACCAATTTCCAGAACATTCTCTGCATTCTCAACATCTATAACATCTATAACCACATAATCAGGTTTATCTTTCCAAGTAAAACACATAGCCTTTTCTTTACCTGGTGTTATTGGCTCAGGTGCGTAAGAACGGTTCCAGGTAAACAAACTCATGTCTTCTTTAAAAGTTACTATGTAACCTTTACCGAAATCCATGTTTTTCCCCTGAGTAGTCCATGAGTACAAAGGCTCTGAGATCAGCCCACCACCTTTAGGATCCACTGGAGGAATGCTATAGAACCAGTCTTCTGCTCTGACACTTTTAACCTTTAACCAATTGGGACCAAAGGCATCTCTTATGTTCTGTGAGGGCAATAAGGTATAGCTTATCCAGTATGGGGTGTCCGCAATTATAGATGTCAGAACCGGTCCCGAAGGATCTATGAAGCTGCCATTAGCGATCCGAAATTCATTTTGAGCTTGGCCACTCGTCATATTATGAATTTGTGGAGAGTCGTTGGTAAGTGATATTTTATAAAGACTGGTTTGGTCCAATGGAAAGTCAGGATAACTCCAGGAATTAATCCAAGTTACATGTTCATCGTCTTCAGCACCATAACGCACATCATACAGTCCACCACCGATGGGAGAAGTATATGGAGTCAGAATTGATGAAACTGTCGCAGATTCACCATAGCTCATCACCGGGAAACCAGTCCAATTGACTCCACTATGAAATGCCAAACGATGACTATATTTTGTATTGTCTGTCGGTTTTACAAACTCGCGAAAACGAACGATGTTACCGGTCGAAGATAGGAATACCAATTCATTTTTCTCGAGTTGATGTGTTACTGTGGTGGAATTCCATTGGATTGGATATGTTAATGGATCAGAAGTATTGGTTTCTGGGAACTGACTCATTACGCCGGTATATCTGTGATTTCTTGATTCATGATCCATATCATAGAAGTAAGCAAGAGGGTGTGCCATACTAGGAGATTCATTATCAGAAGTCTGCTTGTAGGCATAGATGTCAAGACCATCGGATAGAATAAAGTTGATATGCGAGTAAGATGAACTTGCTGTTGCTTCATTATATATCGGTAATAAAGCGTTTTTTATGCCCTGAAGAATATTGCCGTTCTCTAAGTGGATGTTTAACATAATCCATGAGAAATACCTTTCCGAATCTACATTTGTAACAAATGGGTGTGCAATAAGCCATGTTGGATCCGAATTTTGAATCAAGGTCTCGATTGAATCCGCATCAACTGTTCCATTATGCATAAAGCTATAATCTCTATCTCCATATCTCATAATAAATGGATGGGGATCAGGAATATTTGACGAACCGCTTGATGCCTTACGAACGTGCCCCATCAGAATTTTGGGTGTAGAAGCTCCAATTTGAGCAATAGCATCGACGAATAATGGATCAACATTCGCTGCTACTGAGTCTCTTAGTATGTTAGTGGGATTGATTTGAGCTCCGTTATCAGTGTAATCATACCACACTAAGCCCCAGCCATCGTCGTTTGTGGCGCCCAATTGCTGCAATCTCATCAAACTGGGATACGTAAAGTGAGTAAAAGTTGTGTCACCATTACTCACTGCTGATAAGTTGTGACCGTTTACTCCCATTAGTGCCATTAATCTGCAGTCTGCCGATAGCAATGAGACGGATAAAAGAATAATTGCTATTAATACTAGTGTTAAAATCTTGTTATTAGACATGATATCTCCTTATATTTATTGTGATAGCATTCCATATATTCCAAATAAAATAACCATAATCCAAGAAAAAGCAAATAAAAAAATCAATTTACAAATACTGTCTAATCCTAACTTATCCTGATTTGTCAGCATACAGGGTAGTGCTTTCCTGGCTCTAGATCAATGATCACATCAGGAACAAGGAGAAAGCATAACCGAAGTGTTGATAAACCGTATCAAAGCTCAGTTAGTCAGACATGAGGGTCTGCGACGGAAGTCATACCCTCTATCTCCGGTTGAGAATTGAAGATCTGACACCCCAAAACTCCCACTGTAGCTTACTGCCATTGCTGGAACGAACAATATGCAGACAGCAACAACAAAAAACATGTGTTTCATCTTTCCTACCTTATATTTAGTAACACAGCGTTACTTTTTTACATATAATATATTTATCACAAACTGATAGCTTGACAAGATAGACTCCTGAAGGAAGTTTTCTCCCCAAACTATCCCTCCCATCCCAGATTTCATTGTGCTGTCCTATTCTCCGATAGTCACTACTAATATTAGCGACTAATTGTCCCTTCACATTATAGACAGAAAGCTCGATCATTCCTGGTTCCTTTAAATTGTAAGTCAACGATAAGCTTTGAGTAAAGGGATTGGGATAGACAGAGAGTTGCAAAGGAGATGTTAAGATGTTGTCATCCGTTGAATTGGATTCATCCTTAGTAGTGAACACTTTAAATTGGAAGGGACTACTTGAACAGTCGGATAAAAGAATCTCGCTGTGTCCATCCCCATTCACATCCCCCAGATAATACGATTGTTGACTTCCAGCAGTAGGGTTGTAGTTTTCGTTAATTATGTAATCCAATGCAAATCCTGCCTCGTTATCCCACCGGTAAAAATTGAAAGTCTCGAGTTGTGGGGTTCCATAGCACAGATATCTACTATCATCAAATCTTGCTGTGTAAGGTGACCTAATGTTAGTTGGGGGTGGTGTATGCCATATCTCAAAATCCAGTTCAACATCAGCTGATCCCCAGCATATTTTGAACTCATTTTCGTCTGCTTGATATATAACCAAATCATCATACGAATCGTTGTTAAAATCTGTATCCATCAGGGGCCTAATAAATACATAATTCGTGTAAAATCCTCCGAAGATTGCATCACATACATTATTAAAGTATGCACCCCCGAAAAAAAGCTTAATCTCCTGATTATCGACTTGAAGATAGTTGACAGAACATACAACAAGATCGCTATATCCGTCACCATTTAGATCTCCCACTGATAAAACATACCCAAATTGTTCACACATATCACCATAGTAAAACCAATCACACGTAGTATCTAAGTCTGGTCCTCCAAAGAATATATCCACCTGACCATAATGGCACAGGTTTCCATGTTCAGAAGATACCACCAGGTCATTAAAACCATCCCCGTTGAAATCGCCCGAAATATCAGTGTTATTTCCGAAATTTAAACCGATTACCTCTGTCTGTGAACCATAATCGAGTCCATCCAATATCAAGTCCGGGGTGGTGTTAAAATCCGGTCCTCCAAAATAAACGTAAACTCTGCCCCATCCATACCAACCATACAGATAGTCAGAAATCACTAAATCGCAATACCCATCACCATTGAGATCACCATTATAGGCTATGGCCGATCCAAAGTAATTATTTGGGCCGGCTGCATCCGGCTCTGAGGGATCTGGGATAATATAGTCGGGTTCAGTGTTGAGCGTGCTTCTCCCCAGATAGATGTAAACCTCTCTCCGTCCATTTTCACTTCCAAGGGGTTGACCAGCCAACACAATATCATTGTATCCATCGCCATTTATATCCCCGTTCCCTTTAATAATTATAGCCAAGCTCAGGTTATGTAAATCAGTAGCAAATGGAGATTCAATAGAAACCAATAATTGCATTGGAGATTGCGAAAAAAGGGTCCCTGCGAAACTGCAAAAGACCAAAATAATAATTATTTTCTGCATAAAGACTCCCATCTTTGGTGTTCTAGTTTTTTAATGCCAAAAGGGTAAACTCATACTCCAAAAGTTGTAAAACCCAATTTTTTAGTCATAACTATGGTTGTTAGTTAACAAAAACCAGTACCACTTGGCAGACCTAATTCTTCTATTATAATCAAAATAATCAAAATCCATGAAAAAGAAAACAAAAAAAATCAATTTACAAATACTGTCTCAGCCTAACTTATCCTTATTTGTCAGTATACAGGGTAGTGCTTTCCTGGGATCGAGGACGAGCAGATTGGATACGATACAAAAATGAGCCCGGTAGGTATATTCGGAATACATACTTCCTTCCCACCGTTTCATTGGAAGTGTAGGACAACGACTATTTTATCTATATGATTGGGAATTACATCATTAAGGTCATCTGAAAAGGGTAACCTTTTTACTCAAGCATCGTTTTCCATTAACCGACAAGTTGAGAAAGTATATACCACTGGAACACTGTCTACCAACGTCATCTCTGCCATCCCAAAAGGTGAATTGCTCACTTACTTTATTGGGATCAAGAGAAATGTTTTTCACTTTCTGCCCTTTGATATTATAGATATCGATGCTCGCAGTTGTTATTCGTGGCAGAATGTTATCCTGATTTGCGGGTAAAATAACCTTTAGGTTCGTGAAAGTTGTAAATGGATTGGGATAAGCAGATAAAAGCCCATTCTGCAAAGCTGGGGTCGTCGGATCGTCAATGCCTACATAGGGTTCGGAACCATATTCATAACAACCCATATCTATTCTACCATCCCAGATCCGCCAATTACCGGCAAGATCATAAGGTAAAAGGTTCAATCCAGTGGTATCCACCGTACCTGCATTGATACAGGGAGAATCCTCAGACAAACTATAGTACAATGGATTATTGACATCATCACCTCCCAGAAATAGGGGATTGCCTGTGATATTGGTATCATTGTAATGGATCGTGTTCCCCGGTGCTTGCCAGATATCGCTGAATCCATTCCGGATCAGGTTATTGTTAAGAGTTAGAGTTGTTGTTATACCAGAAAAGTCCATAGGATTGATGGCGATCTCTTTGGATCTGTTGTTATTGAAAATGCAGTTAGAGATAGTCACGATCCCATTTACCATGAGAGCTTCGCCATTCCCGTTTTGCCCGGCAAAGGTGCAGTTAGTGATATTTACCACCGGATAGTTGCGACCATGCAAAATCACTCCCCGCTCCATGCAGTTGATATTAGAAAACAAACAATTCTGAATGGTGTATTGTGGTTGCAAAGGTGGGTTGTACATTCCACCAAACTGAATAGCTTGCGAATCATCATCCTGCATACTCAAATTGGAAAATATCGTGTTTTCCAGCTTAAAATCTTGACCTAATCTCAGCATGATTAAGGGATATGCTGAAATATCTGGATCAACCATAGTTGAGACAACATTCCTGAAGATGCAATTCCTGATAGTGCCCGTGAAACTGCCATTATTGAGCAGTAATCCCATGCCATTTGTAACTATGTCTTCTATAATGACATTGTCCCACAAGCTATTGGTAAAATGCGTAAAATGGATTACAGCATATTCTTCGGGTGATAAATTGTGCATTCTCAGATTTATCAATCTCGTGCCATCTTCTCTACTTCCAAATAGGGCACAACTATTTGTAGAATTCTCTGAAGTGATAGACATACCCTCTAAACTAACATTATTCTGATAGTAGATT
>Ga0209508_1002077_pt1 | contig 13981 bp, 6 predicted proteins | sample AD_UKC129_MetaG_FD_184427 | JGI IMG/M metagenome (GOLD analysis project Ga0209508, IMG submission 184427) | Active sludge microbial communities of municipal wastewater-treating anaerobic digesters from Canada - AD_UKC129_MetaG (SPAdes) (version 2) | ecosystem: Engineered > Bioreactor > Anaerobic... | reverse complement strand
CTTCTGGGCGTTCATGGTATCAGCTACCTTCCTGATGAATTCAGGCCTGTCTTCATCAACAGGGGTTTCCTCGCCCTTCGCTGTCTTCCAGCTTTCGGGGACATCAACCTTGACCAGGGATTCAATACCCTTGTCAACAGCCTTGAAGTTCATGTCCAGGATAGCCTGCCCTTTCTTGCCATAGGATTTGACAATCTCATCCTTCAGGTATTTAACAGCATCATCAATGGGAATAACATTGGCCAGCTTGAAGAAGGCTGCCTGCATGACCATGTTGATCCTGTTGCCCAGGCCGATATCCCTGGCAATGCTGGTAGCGTCAATAATGTAGAAATTGATGTCGTTGTTGGCAATCTGCCTCTTGAGATCAGCGGGGATCTTCTCCTCGAGCTCATCCACGCTCCACTGGCAGTTGAGAACAAAGGTTCCACCCTTCTTGAGGCCTGCGATCAGGTCATACTTGCCCACATATGCCTGGTTGTGGCAGGCGATATAGTCAGCCTCGTCGATGAGATATGTGGCACGGATCTTGTTCTTTCCGAAGCGCAGATGCGATACGGTGATACCGCCTGACTTCTTGGAGTCGTAGGAGAAATAGCCCTGGGCGTACATGTCGGTTTCGTCACCGATAATCTTGATGGCACTCTTGTTGGCGCCAACGGTTCCGTCTGAGCCAAGGCCCCAGAACTTGCAGCGGATGGTGCTGGGATCCTCGGTGACAATCCTCTCGTCCACAGGAAGCGACAGATTGGTTACATCGTCCACTATGCCGATTGTGAAGCCGTTCTTGGGATTATCAAGCTTCAGGTTCTTGTATACGGCAAGAATCTGACTCGGTGTGGTGTCCTTCGAGCCAAGACCATAACGGCCGCCAACAATAACCGGAGCGTTCTCGGCCTCATAGTACAGGGACTTGACATCCAGGTAGAGGGGTTCCCCGATGGAGCCGGGTTCCTTTGTCCTGTCGAGAACAGCGATCTTCTTGACGGTCTTGGGCATTTCATTGAAGAAATACCTGGCTGAGAAGGGCCTGTACAGGTGTACCTTCATCACGCCTACCTTTTCGCCCCTGGCCCTGAGGTAATCCACAACCTCTTCGATGGTTTCATTGACAGAGCCCATGGCTACTATGACATATTCTGCCTCAGGATCACCATAGTAATTGAATGGCTTATAGTCCCTGCCGGTCACTTGGGAGATCTTCTTCATATAGTCGGCAACAACGTCCGGTATGGCTTCATAGTAGGGGTTGCAGGCCTCTCTTGCCTGGAAGAAGATATCCGGGTTCTGGGCTGTTCCCCTTGTAACCGGGCTCTGAGGATTGAGAGCGCGGTTCCTGAACTCGTCAATGGCCTTCCAGTCCACCAGTTTGGCAAGATCATCATAATCTATGACTTCTATCTTCTGGACTTCGTGGGAGGTCCTGAAACCGTCAAAGAAATGCAGGAAAGGCACGCGGCCTTTGATTGCGGAAAGATGCGCTACACAGCCGAGGTCCATAACTTCCTGGACGCTGCCTGAAGCAAGCAGGGCAAAGCCTGTCTGCCTGGTAGCCATAACGTCGGAATGGTCACCGAAAATGGAAAGCGCATGGGAAGCAACAGCACGGGCAGATACGTGGAATACGCCCGGAAGAAGTTCCCCTGCTATCTTGTACATATTCGGTATCATCAGGAGCAATCCCTGAGATGCGGTATATGTAGTGGTCAATGCGCCAGCTTGAAGTGAGCCATGAACCGCGCCGGCCGCACCGGCTTCGGACTGCATCTCAACAACCTTTACAGGCTGCCCGAAAATGTTCTTCTGTCCGCGGGCTGCCCACTCATCGGTTGACTCAGCCATCGGTGAAGACGGAGTGATGGGGTAAATTGCCGCGACTTCGGTAAATGCGTATGCCGCATACGCCGCTGCGGTATTACCGTCCATCGTTTTCATTTTTTTAGCCATGGTTTAACCTCCTTGTATAAGATAAAATATGTACTTTGTATACACGAATTCACGCGAATTTCCTTTTGACTAAAGGACAATTCGTTAATATTATATCATACTTTCAATAGCTAACAACAATATTTTTTACACTATAATAAACCTGCTTTCGGTCCCGGATCAGGCAGGGCAATTGTGTAATCTGCCCCCTGTGCGTTTCGGGTACATTGCGTTCAGGGGCTCTTTATGATATATTAAAGTCTGAATTTTGTACCATTGAAGGTTATGGCAGCCTTATAACTGCGAGCTGTGTTGGGTTCACTATTAATGCGCTTAATATAAACAAACATAAACGATAGGAGGAAGACACATGTCAAAACTGGTAGGAAACGCAATATTCGGTCAATCCGGCGGGCCCACTTCGGTAATCAATGCAAGCGCGGCAGGCGTTATCACCGAAGCTCTCAAGGCAGATGAAATACTCAAGGTATTCGGAGCAGCCCATGGCATCCGCGGCATACTTGAAGAGAAATTCTACAACATGTCTCTTGAGGACTGGAAGGAACTCGAACTGTTAAAGACCACCCCTTCATCGGCTCTGGGTTCGGTACGCTACAAGCTGGCCGATCCGGATAAGGATCCCACCGACTATAACCGCCTCCTGGAGGTTTTCAAAAAGTACGATATCCGCTATTTCTTCTATAACGGCGGAAATGACTCCATGGATACCTGCAACAAGGTAAGCAAGTTTATGCAGAAGGCTGGTTATGAGTGCCGTATTATCGGAGTGCCGAAAACCATTGACAACGATCTTTGGGCCACTGACCATTGTCCCGGCTATGGAAGTGCGGCAAAATATGTGGCAACCGCCACCATGGAGGTATACCATGACGCACGGGTTTACGACACCCCGATGGTCTGTGTCCTGGAGGTTATGGGAAGAAACGCGGGATGGCTCACAGCCGCTACCGCCCTGGCAGCCTACAAGGGCGCCGGCCCGGACCTGATCTATCTTCCCGAGATCGATTTTGACATGGATAAATTCATTGCCGACTGCAAAAAGGTTTATGAAAAGAACAACGGCAAGCTCATCGTCGCAGTTTCGGAAGGCATCCGCGACAAGGACGGAAAATACATCTCAGAGTATGGCTCCGATCTTGCAAAAGAAAAGGATTCCTTCGGCCATGCACAGCTTGGCGGAGTCGGGCAGGTGCTTGCTGCTGTGCTGAAGAAAGAACTCAAATGCAAGGCAAGGGCCATTGAATTCTCCCTGCTCCAGAGATGCGCTGCCCACTGTGCGTCCGCAACCGATGTGGAAGAGGCGTTCACAGCCGGTCAAAAAGCTGTCCAGTTCGCCATTGAGGGTGCAACAGACCGTATGGTGGCTTATGAAAGAACCACTGATGAAAATGGCAATTACAAGTGCAATTACGTACTTGTGGACCTTAATGCTGTGGCGAATGCCGAAAAGAAGATCCCGAGGGAATGGATCAACGAGGACGGCACCGGTCTTACCCAGGCTTTCATCGATTATGCTCTTCCCCTCATCCAGGGCGATTCCCGTCCGCCTCTCGAAGATGGGCTGCCTCGCTTTGCCAAACTGAAGAAAGTGCTTGCGACAGTTTGATGACATCAATAAACAAGGCGGTTGAACGTCGAGGTTCAGCCGCCTTTTTAAACTGTTCTTTATATTCCTGTGCGTCCTGCTTAATGCTTTACAGGCCTGCCCGATTCTATTTCATTTATCCTGAGCCTGGAATAGCGGGCATATTCCGAATTGGGGTAATTCTCAATGATCATGTTGAAAATGTCCAGGGCCTCCTGGATAGCCTCATCCTTGGAGGGGTATTCTGACAAGGCTATGGCCTTCGCACCGTAATAGTAGATCAGGATCGTGTTATTGGGCTTGTTCGCATCGTCAAGCTCTTCTATGATCCTTATAGCCATCTTGAATTCATCCGCCGACTGCTTGTAAACGTCCTTGCTCTTGTTGTTTGCATTGCTGTCGTATATGCTTTTTGCGGACTCATATATCTGGCCGATAGCCTTCGGCTTGCTGGATTCATACAGCAGCATGATCTCCTGCTCGATTTCGGCCGGAATGGGCATCCCTTCCAGTCTTTCAACCTCCACTACCAGATCCCTGTACTTGCCCGCAGCGGCAAGACTGTCCAACTGGCGGAGGGTCCTGCTCCATGCCTGGTACTGCTCCAGTTCGTCACGAAGACTCTTTTCCTTTTGGTTGGATTGCTCAAGGCTTGCTCTCAGTTCATCGATAACCTGATTCAACCGGTCGTTTTCGTCCTTAAGCGCCTGGATCTGCTGGCTGCTGTCCGTCTTTGGGCTGATCTGAATCAGCGGCTTATCGGCAGGCATGAGCAGCCAAAGTACGCCCATGGCGATCACGCCGATAACAAAACCCAGTATGTATTTTAAATAGAAGGGTGTTGTCTTCTCAGGGGACAATCCGCGGCTGAGCCATGAAACAACCGGGTTTTTCTCCCGTTTCTTGCCCCCGGCCGCTCTGCCGTCATCCTTACCGTCCAGCATGTGAAGATACTGCTGGGCCCGGATGCTGCTGTCATCCATTTCAATGACCTTGTTGAACATATATCGGGCGCTTTCCTCATCCCCGAGGCTTTTATAGAGGACGCCCATCAGGTTCATTGCCTCATAGAAAGCAGGATATATGGAAATGGCTTTCTTGAGTGCGATAATGGCCATGTCATCATTTTTCCCGGCCACATCCTCAAGAGCCTTATTATATAATTCAATGGCGTTTTGCATGTCCTCCGGAATCTGACCAAGTTTTTGGCGTATACTGCTCAGATCAATAGGTTTGAATTGCTTCAATTCCGCATTGACATCGAACATAAAATCCCTCCAAAGAACATTATACCCTTTATATGCACAGACTTCCAAAAGATCCTGCGCATTCAACGCCAAAAGACCTGGCTTTCTCCCAATTCTCATTTATTGTATCACTATTCGCAACTTTTTAACAATAGGTGTTAAGGGTTTATTTGGACTTCAGGCACAAATTATGTCCGTGTACTTCCATACCGGGACCGGCAGGTGGGATGGTGTATCAGGAAGCACAGAAACTGTCTCCTGATTCCAGATAAAGGAATATCATGTTATATGTCGAATTATTACATACAAGCAGCATTGTTCAGGAAACAGGGTATGAGTTTATTATGCCGGAGGAGTAAATAAAGAAATGAAAAGAATTTTGTCATTCATATGCATAGTGTCGCTTCTTTTGGTTTCATGCCAGCAAACCGGTACGGATATTTCCCAAAATGAAGCGGCATCCGAAACATCTGCAACACCGGCAGCCACTGCAACACCGACATCTTCTGCGGCGGAAATCGTTGACAATACTTATACATATGATTACGACTCATCCATATACGATATATATACGGCTGAAGATTTTTTAAATGCGCTGGGAAGCGACAGGACCCTGAGGGTTCATAAAGATATTACTATTGCAAGCCGCTTGATGTTTGAAGGATATAAAAACCTGAAAATTGAAGGCGCTGCTGGTGATAAGGAAAAAGTAAAGATAATAATGCCTGAACCTGTCGAGCTTGGTATCCATATGGTTGCATGCAATGATGTAGAATTCTATAACATTGCATTCATTTGCGGCACTGGATCTGCAACACTGAAGGAACCTGTTGCAAGCAGTATCTATATACAGGATTGCAGCGACATAAAACTCGATAACATGGCAATCATCTGCGGCAATGAATCTGCTGTTACCATTTTATTTTCAGACTTATGCAAGAATATGACAATCAGTAATTGTGAACTTATTGGCAGTAACGAGTCAGGTATAAAAATTTCAGGCTGCAAAAACATGGAAATACGCAATTCAATAATCAGGGATTGCAAGAAGGATGCTGTTTATCTTGATGAATCTGAAGTCAGCTTAAAAAACGTGCAGTTTATTAATGCCGGGATAGAAAACTTTACCAGACTGATTGCCTTAAGAACCAATGACGGCATCTTTAAATATTATTGGGGCAGCAAAGATATAGGAATAGAACTGGAAATTCAAAAACCGTCCGACTGGCCGCCGGGAATCGTTATGGAAAACGTTGTCGCAATTAATATAGATAATAATTTGGAAAGATATAAAGAAACGATCGGCGCATCCAGTATCATTATCAGCAAAGGAAAATTAACCATAGAAACAGGGCAGCTGATCAAAGATTACGATAAGCTCAGCACGCTTTTGAATAATATAAGGGAGTTTTTTAATGATCATGCATACCCGGATATATCAAAAGCAGAAATTATCCTCAGTAACCTGAGAATAGACTTGTTTTACTGGGTAAATTGGCTCAGACGCGGAGATAATAGCTTTGATATAACTATTACCGACGATTCTGCGGAAATACCGGATGCTTTTTGGCTGAAGCATGGGATTAACAGCACACCCTCGGAGTCGATAAAATCAGTTTACAGGGTGCTGGGTATGCCTGATGCCGGTCCAACCGGAGATTTTCCAGTCAGTATAAGGTTTGCAGGAGTCAAATTCCTGCCTTCTGACTTATTCTACCAATATGAAGTAAAACGGATACGGCGTTCAGGATCGTATACCCAGGTATATCCTCTCTTTACCCTGAATGTTCAGCCAGAAACAGGACTTGTCGCCGATAATGATTATAAAAACCTCGAATACGTAATTTATCCGCTTGACCCGGAAGTCCGGCAATGCCTTCTGGACCATCCCGAACTTGCAGACGGTTTTGTTATTTCATCTGACTCTGTCATGACGGTACTTGAAAACTATAAATATGAAAAAATTATAAAAGCAGAAGGAATTAAGCACGGTGAGCCGCCTGGGTCCAAATTATTCATCCTGCGGGTTAAGTCTGCCGATGGCAGGTGGGTCGTTGCGGAAGAAAGCATAGTTGCTTTTGAAGAATATAAGAATGATCCGTATATGAAGCATACCCGCTTCGGAGTAAGCCAGGATATCATCCGGAATAACCTTGGCCCCGCGGAAACCTTTGAATACTCCCAGCTGAGTGACGACGAAAAAGACCTTGTGGCAGCTATTGATGAAACCTTGCGGAAGGGTCATATGTATATAGTTGATATAAGCCCTTTCGGGCAGATAAAATATGATTTTAACAGTGATGGCGTATATGAAACCTTATCGTATGATTATTTCAGGGCGGAAAGCATCCCTTCCGGTTACTATGGCAGTGCAGGCTACTACGAGTTTGAAATCAGGTTAGGTTCAGGCGGCGCATACCATTTAGGATACTATGATGGAGTTGAATCGCTGGTTATCTGCGATATCGATAAAAGTGACGGATGTGTCGATTTCTTTGTCCAGGAACGTGACCATGTGTATTCCTACTCAACAGTATACAGGCTGAACAGGACGGGGTTGGAACTGGTGGTAAGCATGCCGCAGATCATGGCTGTTTCAGGTGACGGAAAGATATATTACTGGGGCGGCAACCTGTTTGAAACATATAATGAGGATTTCGATCCCAATGCCGTGCTTAGCTATTATGACATAAAACTGGGAGATTATGCAGGAACCGACCAGATCATCGGAAAGGTATTTACGAATTTTGGATATAAAGTCATCTATGAAAGTAAAGAGTATGCGCCTTGGGGACCGCCTGTCGAAGAAAACCTGTCATTGCCCGGAGCCATCAGGTATGTAAGAGAAGGCGAGAAGATAAAAATACTTGAAGTGGATGGAAATGTGGCTAAGATCGAAGCGGAGGACGGCCTTATCGGCTGGCTTGGAAGCTTTCACATGGTTTGGGATTAAAACCTCTCTTTTTTCAAAAAAACGTTGGAGCGCCGAAGCCGTTATTCCCGGCGCCCCAACATATATTATCAGACCTGTAAAAAACGGGGATCGCTCCCCGTTTTTGCCTGTAATGCACCATAAACTATAAATTGCTGCCGCAGCATTTCTTGTATTTCTTCCCGCTGCCGCAGGGGCAGGGGTCGTTTCTGCCAACCTTGAATGATTCTCGTTTTTGGGGTTGCCTTACCCGTTGTGTTTCGCCGTGGGTAGCGGATGTTTCCCTGGCAACCTGCTGCCTTTGCACCACGATATTTTCCTTCTTGATACGGAACAGCATCTTTACCGTATCCTGCTGGATGCTCCTGACCATCTCGTCAAACATATCGAAGCCTTCCCGCTTGTACTCGACAACAGGATCCTTCTGCCCGTATGCCCGGAGGCTGATGCCATACTTGAGCTGGTCCATGGCGTCGATATGGTCCATCCACTTCTCGTCCACAACCCGCAGAAGCACTCGGCGTTCCAGTTCCCGCATGACATCCTCGCCAAAATCGGCTTCCTTCTGCTCGTATATCTCATGGGCCTTCTGCCGGATCTTTTCCTTCAAGTCGCCGGTTGTAACGGTTTCAAGATCTATGTCTGACAGATTGAGCCAGCCCTTGGGAATCATCACATCCTCGGCATAGGCGATCAAGGCCTTGAGATCCCAATCATCGGGCGGCGTTTCATCACTGCAGTACATGTCCACGATCCTGTCTGCCACGGCGTCAATCATGTTCATTATGTGGTTCTTAAGGTTTTCGCCGTTAAGAACCTTGTAGCGCTCGCCGTAGATGATGTCGCGCTGCGTGTTCATGACATCGTCATACTGGAGGACGGATTTTCTTCTCTGGAAGTTTATGCCCTCAATCCTCTTCTGGGCGCTCTCGATCGCATTGGACAACATCTTGGCCTCGATGGGCTGGTTCTCATCCAGACCCAGCATCTCCACCATCTTCAGCATCCTTTCGGAGCCGAAGAGACGCATCAAATCGTCTTCCAGGGAGATATAGAACCTGGATTCGCCCGGGTCACCCTGGCGCCCTGAACGTCCGCGGAGCTGGTTGTCTATACGGCGGGACTCATGGCGCTCGGTTCCGATGATCTTCAAACCCCCGGCTTTTATAACCAGTTCCTTTTCCCTGTCGGTTTCGACCTTGAACTTGTCGTGCAGTTCCCTGAAGATTTTTCGGGCTTTGAGTATCTCTTCGTCATCGGTTTCGCTGAAGGTTGCCGAAGCCATGATGAGATGCTCTTCCATGCCCATTTTCCGCATCTCCTGCTTGGCAAGAAACTCGGGATTGCCGCCCAGCTTGATGTCGGTGCCGCGGCCGGCCATATTGGTGGATATGGTGACAGCCCCAAGCTTGCCGGCCTGGGCTATGATTTCCGCTTCCTTGTCGTGGTATTTGGCATTGAGCACATTATGCTTTATTCCGTTTTTCCGCAGGATATTGCTGAGCATCTCGGATGTTTCTATGGAAATGGTGCCCACAAGGACAGGCTGGCCCTTCTTGTGGCTTTCGATTATATCCTGCAGCACGGCGTTGAACTTCCCGGCCTTGGTCTTGAATACAACATCGGGGTGGTCGATCCTGATCACCGGGAGGTTAGTGGGTATGGGAATGACGTCCAGTTTGTAAATGGCACGGAATTCCTGCTCCTCGGTAAGGGCCGTGCCGGTCATACCCGCAAGCTTGTGGTACATCCTGAAGAAGTTCTGGAACGTGATGGTGGCAAGGGTCTTGCTCTCACGCTCCACCTTGACGCCTTCCTTGGCTTCTATTGCCTGGTGCAGGCCGTCGCTGTACCTGCGCCCGTACATGAGCCTGCCTGTGAATTCGTCAACAATGATGATCTCCCCATCCTTGATGACGTAATCCACATCCTTCTTCATAAGGCCGTGGGCCTTAAGGGCCTGGTTGATATGGTGGGAGATAGTCAGGTTTTCTATATCGGAAAGGTTTTCAATGTTGAAGTATTCTTCGGCCTTTTTCACGCCCCTGGCTGTAAGGGTTGCAGTATGCGCCTTCTCGTCAACTATATAATCTGCGTCCAGGTCGTCTGCAAACTGCCTGTCGTCGGTTTCCCTGAAAACCACCTTTTTAAACCTTCGCACAAGCCTGTCGGCACGGTCGTACAGCTCGGTTGACTCTTCCCCCTGCCCGGAAATAATCAATGGGGTCCTGGCCTCATCAATGAGGATGGAGTCAACCTCGTCCACGATGGCGTAATGCAGGCCGCGCTGCACCATGTTCTCCTTGTAGACCACCATGTTGTCACGGAGGTAGTCAAATCCCAACTCGTTGTTGGTGCCATAGGTTATATCGCAGTTATATGCCTTTCTCCTGGCTTCGTTGTCCAGCCCGTGGATGATGACTCCCACTGAAAGACCAAGGAAGTTGTAAATCTTGCCCATGAGTTCAGCCTGGTACTTTGCCAGGTAATCGTTCACTGTAACAAGGTGGGCGCCCTTGCCTTCAAGGGCGTTCAAATAAAGAGGAAGGGTTGCCGTAAGGGTTTTCCCTTCACCGGTCTTCATTTCGGCAATTCTTCCCTGGTGAAGAACTACGCCGCCCATCAACTGGACCCTGAAAGGCCGTTCCCCGATAACTCTTACGGCGGCCTCCCTCACCACGGCATAGGCTTCGGGAAGGATATCGTCCAGGGTTTCACCGCTTGCCAGGCGCTGTTTGAACTTGTCGGTCATTCCCCTGAGCTCGGCGTCAGACTTGGCCTTCATCTCAGGTTCCAATGCTTCTATAGCATCCACTATGGGAATTATGCGCTTGAGTTCCCTCTCGGCATAACTCCCGAAAATCTTCTCAAGAATATTTGCCATCTATATGATCCGTCCTTTCAGGAAGGAGCAGTTCTTCATTTGTTTTTCTCCGCTTCTTCCCCTTTATCCTTTTCTCTTTCCTTCATTCGTTCCAGGATCAGCTTGTAGCCATCCGCGCCATAGAACAGGGCCCTGTTGACCCGGCTGATGGTAGCCTCGCTGGCGCCTGTTTTGCTATGGATCTCCTTGTATGTCTTCTTATCCATCAGCATGCCGGCCACCTCAAAGCGCTGTGCAAAAGCCTTGATTTCGGCGACCGTGCCAAGATCTTCAAAGAACCTGTAGCACTCCTCGATGGTTTCCAATAGCAGGATGGCTTCGAAAAGCCTGTCTGTTGATTTATCCTTGAGCTTGGGATTCAAAGGTATCATCTCCGATACACATTTTCGACGGATATCCCGGGGAATATCCCTCAGGCGTGTATTTTGAGTCAGCCCGTCAAATAATTATCTCATCATGCAGGCATAAATGCAAACCATACCCGTGGCCGGGCTGCAGTGTTCTTAATCGTCTACTATATTCTACACTATTTTTTGGTATGTTGTAAGACTGTAATATTCTCCACGAGTTTGATACAATCTTTAAACATAAGCCCGTGCATAGGAACAGAAGGAGGATATCATGCATCCTGACTGGAAGACCGAATCACTGCGCCTGGAAAAAACACTCGCGTTCATCTCTGCGCGTTTGAAAAACAAACTGGCCGAAAAGGAATACCTGATCCACCAGCAGAAGGACATAAACAAGGACATGTGGGAAGAGGTCCGGGCTATGAAAGACCTGGAAAGCATCTCTGATTTCATGCAGTACATCGGTCTTCTGAAACAAAACATCTCCTGGTCGAAACAGACCATGAAGGATATTATCCGACTGGACCGGCAGCTCTCTTCCCCCTATTTTGGCAGGATCGATTTCTCCCAGGCGGGATCAAATCCTCAAACTATTTATATAGGTATCAACTCGCTCACCGATGAGGACACCATGGAGATCCTGGTCCATGACTGGCGCGCTCCCGTCTGCAGCATGTTCTATGACTCCGAAACCGGCCCGGCATCCTATTTATGTCCCGCCGGGCGCATCAGCGGCGAATTGACCCTTAAAAGGCAGTACAAGATCGAGGGCGGGCGCCTTGTCTATTTCTTTGACTCCAGCCTTGCCATAGGCGACGAGATGCTGCGGGAAATGCTGGCGTCAAATGCAGGGACCAAGCTCAGGAATATAGTTTCCACAATACAAAAGGAGCAGAATGCTGCCATACGCAACGAGACATCACGGCTATTAGCCATCCAGGGCGCCGCGGGAAGCGGCAAGACATCGGTGGCCATGCACCGGGCTGCCTACCTCCTTTACCGCCACAAGAAACATATTGAGTCTGAGAACCTTGTCATCATTTCATCCACGGATATCCTGGGAGACTATCTGTCCGATGTTCTGCCCGAACTGGGCGAAGATGAGATAAAGGGCGTTACCTTCCATTCCATCGTAAGAAAACACATGCCTGACGTAAGCCTGAGGATCCAGACGCATCCCCGGTTGATGGAGCATGTACTGAATACTGCCCACACGGTCCACGGAAGAAAAATACGCGAGATTTTACGGTTCAAATCATCCAGGGCTTTTCTCAATATACTGGAGAAGTTTTTCCAATATGCTCAGGAGCATCTCTTTCCTTTCGAGGATATCTGTTTCAAGGGGCAGACCGTAATAACGGGTGAGGAGCTTTCCCGGCTCTTCCGCCATGATTTTTCGGGCATGGCCCTGGCAGCCAGGCTCAAGAGGATGGAAACAAGGGTTTTTGACCTGGTAAGGCCTTTGAAAAGGATGCGTCAGCAGCAAAAAACCAGGGAACTGCTTGACGGGGACGGATACATGAGTTCCGGCGAAGCCCGGGCCTTATCAAGGCTCATGCTCAGGAAGGAGATGGAGTCCCTTGAGCAGCAGTTTGAGAGGATGTTTTCAGCCAGCGCCCTTTCACTTTACAGGAGGCTTTTCGAGAACGATGACGCCTGGAATGCCTGCACGGCAGGCAGTGATTTCCCCGGGAAAGACGTCCTCAGCGAAGCAAGAAGGTATACCCTCGAGAACATTGAAAGCGGTCTTTTGGGCTTTGAGGACGCCGGTCCCGTTCTTTACCTGTCGCTGATGCTTGGAGAAACCGCGCCTGATACGACAATCAGGCACCTTATCGTGGATGAGGCACAGGATTACTCACCGGTTCAGATAAAAGGGATGGCGCATCTTTTCCCTTCCGCGGGGATTACCATACTCGGCGATATCAACCAGAACATAAGCCCTTATGCCTCCGAAAGCAGCCTTGAGGACATTGCCCGGCTGATCTCATCCGATGACTATGAATTCATGCAGTTGAACAAGAGCTACCGCTCCACCATGGAGATCAACCGGTTTGCCTCAGGATTCCTGAAAAAGCCTGAAGGCGAATATTTCGGGCGACATGGCGAGAAGCCGCGGCTGGTCCTTTGCGGCGATTATCAGGGGCTATGCCATGCCCTGGCTGAGGCCATGGCTGCGCTTTCCGAAAGGAAGTATAAAACAGCGGCAGTTATCACCAGGACCCTGGCTGATGCAAGGCTGCTTTATAAAGCGCTCCAGAAGCAGGCAAAAAACATCTCCATGCCATTCAGGCTCATGGATGAGGATTTCGAGTATGCCCTGGAAGGCATCATGGTTATGCCCGCATACCTGGCTAAGGGACTTGAGTTCGACGCGGCCATGATAGTCATTTCCGATGAAAGGGACTATTCCTATCCAGAAGAACTGGGCCTTTTCTATACTGCCGTAACCCGCCCGCTGCATGACCTGTCCATATTCTGTCCCTGTCCCGATCTTCCCCCGGTTCTCCGCAGGGCAGATTCCCGCCATTACACCATAACGAGAATTTAGGCCTGTCCTTTTGATAAACCATGTTCTTGCCTGCCGGTATTGGTTAATGTATAATTTAGCCAATCAAAAAGGCCGATTTTTCAATAAACAGAGATTTGGAGGATGGTATCATGGCTAAAACCGGAGTAACCGCCCCCCTGGGATTCAGGGCATCAGGGGTGGCATGCGGCATCAAGAAAAACGGTGAAAGGGATCTGGCTCTTGTAGTTTCTGATATCCCTGCCACCTGCGCAGGCATCTTCACGAAGAATGTTGTGAAGGGCCATTCCCTGAAATGGACCATGAAGGCTGTCAGCCGCGGCACGGCACGGGCTGTCGCCATAAACAGCGGCTGCGCCAATGCCTGCGTCGGGGAGGATGGAGACCGGGACGCATACGAGATGGCGAGGATGGTTTCCAGACTTGTGGGTTGTGAAGCCGAGGATGTGCTCCTGGGTTCCACAGGCGTCATCGGCTACAGGCTGGACCTGGAAAAGATTAAGAAT
>Ga0209508_1002071_pt1 | contig 14013 bp, 11 predicted proteins | sample AD_UKC129_MetaG_FD_184427 | JGI IMG/M metagenome (GOLD analysis project Ga0209508, IMG submission 184427) | Active sludge microbial communities of municipal wastewater-treating anaerobic digesters from Canada - AD_UKC129_MetaG (SPAdes) (version 2) | ecosystem: Engineered > Bioreactor > Anaerobic... | reverse complement strand
TTGCAGCGGGGAGCGTCGGTTCCCGCGGCAGGAGTCATAGTGGGCATGTTTTCAATAACTGCCCTGTTTGCAAGGCCCGTTTCAGGAATCATCTCTGACAGGCTGAACAAGAAATACGTTTTTATGGCGGCGACGGCCCTTATCGGGCTTTCGCTCATCGGCTACGGCATTTCTGCCGGTATTGCCTCGCTGGTCGTTTTCCGCTTTATCCATGCGGTCGCATTTTCGGTCAACGGTACCGTCAACCTTGCCCTGGTGGCACAAACTGTCCCGAGAAAAAGGATGGGGGAAGGCATCGGGTACTTTGGCCTCGGACACATCATAGCAACGGCGGCAGGACCGGCTGTAGGGCTGTATATCGGGGAAAGGTTCGGCTTGTCTGCAGTGTTCCTGGCTGCGGGGGCAATAATGCTGGCCGTATCCGCAGCAATGTCCATGCTGCCGCATGCAGGACAGAAAGCAAACGCAGCACGCGAAGGGCATAAGGGGTTGGGTAAGGAGCGGAAATGGCTGCATGAGGGACAGAAAGAACCGAATACCGTACCGGAAAGACCATGCGGCGAGGTAAGAGGGAATCCCAAATCAGGCATACGCATCACCGACTTCATCGCAGTGCAGGTTTTGCCGCTGGCGTTTTCCGGCAGTGTCTTTTCGATGTTCAACGGCGTGATAGGAGCATACCTGGTACTTCTCGGCGAAGAAAGAGGTATTGAAAACATAAGCCTTTATTTTACCGTAAACGCAATTGCGCTGGTACTCGTGAGGATCGCCGCCGGAAAGATTTACGACAGGTACGGGATATCCGCCATACTGATCCCGGCATTCATCCTGGCTGCCGTCGCCGCTGTTTTCATCGGTTTTGCCGGGGCACTGCCCATGATCCTGGCAGCAGCTGCGATCAAAGCCTTTGCCCAGGGGTCGGCGCAGCCGTCGATACAGGCCGAATGCATCAGGATGCTCCCGGATGGCAAAAGCGGGGTCGCCACGAGCACTTACTACATAGGAGCAGACCTTGGACAGGGCTTTGGGCCGATGCTGGCGGGAGCGATAGCAGCAGCATGGAACTATGGAGTCATGTTCACCGTATGTGCCGGGTTCTTCCTTGCTGTGCTTCTTGTATACTTTGCCAGCATGCATGTCCGCGGTTTTGCCAGGAAAAAGCACGCATGAACATCCGGATCATTTCGCCTGCATCGACCGGATCGCCTGTATCACTCAAAAACAGGCATGACCGGAGGGATTGGGATGATCAAAGGATACGGCCCATGTATGATAGCGATCCATGCCGGGTTGTCCCGAATGAAGCACCGTAGGGAAATTACGGCATTGGTAAATGTGATATAATTATATTGATACCAGGACATCAAACACTGAAAACGATCCAAGTCTGTTCACAAGGAGGATGCTATGAATTACCATGTCAGCAAAACCGGGAGCGATCTGAACCCCGGAACCGAGTCACAGCCTTTCCTTACCATCAGCAAAGCAGCATACGTCGCAAAGCCGGGAGATGTCATCACCGTCCATGAAGGCGTATACCGCGAATGGGTGAGCCCGAAGCGCGGCGGTACCAAGGCGCAGCCGATAGTCTACCAGGCAGCCCCGGGCGAAAAAGTCGTCATAAAGGGCTCTGAGGTAATCACGGACTGGGAAAGGGACGGCAACATCTGGAAAACGGTCATCGACAACAAGTTTTTCGGTGATTTCAACCCGTACAGCGAAGTCCTGTTCGGCGACTGGTTATTCACAAGGGACAGGGTATTCCACCTGGGAGAGGTCTACCTCAACGGACGCGCCATGTACGAAGCGGTCTCGGTCGACGAGGTGCGTGATCCGCAGCCGTCAAAGACCTCAAAGGAACCGGAGTTTTCCATATACAAATGGTATGCTGAGGTGGACGACCGCTATACCACCATTTATGCCAACTTCCACGGGGAAGACCCCAGGAACGGGAATGTCGAGATAAATGTGCGCCGTTTCTGCTTCTGGCCTGAGAATCCCGGCCGCAACTACATTACTGTCCGCGGCTTCATCATGCAGCATGCCGCTACCCAGTGGGCGCCGCCGACGGCATTGCAGGAAGGCCTGATCGGTCCGCACTGGAGCAAGGGATGGGTGATCGAGAACAACATCATCAGCGATTCCCGCTGCTGCGGCATCAGCCTTGGGAAAGAAGAGAGCACCGGGCAGAACGAGTGGACGACCATATTCACCAAGGTCGGACACCAGCGCGAACAGGAAGTCATATTCAGGGCATTGAACAACGGCTGGAACAAGGACAACATAGGAAGCCACATCGTCCGAAACAACATCATATACAACTGCGGGCAGGCCGGCATCGTCGGGCACCTGGGGGCTGTTTTCAGCATCATCGAAAACAACCATATCTACAACATTAGGTACAAGAGGGAATTCGAAGGTGCCGAAGTCGGAGGGATCAAGCTGCATGCCGCCATCGACACCATCATCAGGAACAACATCATCCATGACTCATTCAGGGGCGTCTGGCTGGACTGGCAGGCACAGGGGACACGTGTCTGCAACAACATCATGTTCGGCAACGACAGCGAGGACATGCTGGTCGAAGTCAGCCACGGACCGACGATGATCGACCACAATATCATGCTTTCCGGCCATTCGTTCAAAACGCTCAGCTACAGCTGCGCTCTCGTGCACAATCTCATGGCAGGGACGATATCGGCTGCCCAGGACCTTAACAGGCACACTCCTTACCATGTACCGCACAGCACTTCAGTTGCCGGCATGAACAGGTTTACCGGCGGCGACGACAGGTACTTCAACAATATCTTCCTCAGGGCAAAGGACGATCCCCGTTCGGACGAGCCTTACCTGGAAAGCTTTTTCGGCAACGACAGGCTGGATCCTGAAGACGTGAAGCCTAACACCTGCGCCTTTATGTCATACCCTGTCGGAACGGCGGTCTACAATGACTATCCCGGCCCGGATGACGAGCCCGCGTGGATGATATTCAAAAGGCTCTTTACAGGACAACTCAAGGAAGGAGAAGAGGTCGGACAGCTTTTTGCGATCCTTGGAAAGCCCAATCCGCACCCTGTCTTTATAGAAAACAACGTTTACTTCAACAGGGCGCTGCCTTACAAGAAAGAAAAGGGAGCAAAGGTGTACGATGATTCGGGTATCGAGTACACGATCGACAGGGAGAACAAGAAGGTCATCATCGAGATAACGAAACCTGAGATGCTCGTCGAAAGCTCGGGGGAGATAATCACCACCGCGAAGCTTGGCTACGGATTTGAAACTGAGCAGCTTTTCGAAAAGCCTGACGGTTCGCCGTACTGCCTTGATACGGACTTTTTCGGTGAACCCCGCGGCGCGAAGGCCGTACCCGGTCCGTTCCACGTGACCGGCACGAAGAGGTACGAGTTCTCATTCGCGGAAAATGATTTCCCCGACTGGAGCCGGGCATGAACCTGCATGATGCCCGTGTGATATCAGCATGATACCCGTACGATATGGGCATGATCCCGATTTGGCAAAGGCTGCGGGCACAATTACCGCAGCCTTTTTCATGAAGCCCGGATCCGTGCCCGCCGGTTCCCGGAAAGATTTCCCCAAAGCGTCCGGCGGATCCGGACCCCGCAGGGCAGCCCGGCACTGCATCAGCACCGTTGACCTGCTCTGCCGCATACCAGGAAAAACTTCTGTAAGACAAACTGGAAAATCCGACCGTATAGTGTTATGATTATTCTGCCACATAATAAATGGAAGAGGAGAGTTGGAAACATGAGAAAAGTAGTATCTTTAGCATTGAGCGCTGTTCTGCTTTTGGGCGTGCTCCTGTCTCCGGCGGCGGTTTTTGCCGCTGATGACGGACTTGTGCCGCTCCCGGAAGCGGGCGACATCATCTCGGGTTTCAAAGTGACGGAAACAGGGGAAATTGGCCTGGTGAATGCCAGGACGGTGCTGTTTGAGCATATAAAAACGGGTGCTAAGCTCTATTACATACAAAACAGGGACATCGAAAAGTCATTCACCATTGCATTCAGGACTCCTGCCGTTGACGACACGGGCGTCAACCATATCCTTGAGCATGTGGTACTGCACGGTTCGGAAAAGTATCCGCTGGATGACGTTGCTTTCGTACTGATGAACCAGACATACAGTTCGTACGTTAATGCCTTCACGGCACCCACATTTACGGCGTATCCGGTAGCGTCCATGAGCGAGGACCAGCTTCTGAGGCTGGCTGACGTTTACCTGGACTGCGTTTACAATCCCATGGTGTATAAGGAAAAGAATATCTTCCGGAGAGAGGGCTGGAGGTATGAAATCCAGGAAGCCGATGGACCCCTCACTATCAACGGGACGGTATATAACGAGATGAAGGGCAATCTCAGCAACATAACCCAGGCAGCATACAACAACACTTTGAAAACGCTGTTCCCCGGCAGCCCGCAATCCAATATATCCGGGGGTGATCCCGAAAAGATCAGGAACCTGACATACGATCAGCTCATCGAAACACACAGGGCATACTACCATCCATCGAACTCGCTGATGATTCTTTACGGAGACCTTGACTATACGCGTTTCCTCAGGCTGATAAACGACGGATACCTCAGCAGGTACGAAAGGATGGACATTGATATCGATTACGGGAAGGTCGGGCCGTTTGAGAAAAAGGCCGAGGCAAGGTTCCCGTTCCCTGCAGCGGCGGCCTCGAACACGAAAAATGCGGCCCAGATCGATTATGCATTTGTGCTGAACGATATCACGATGGATGATCTCTACGGCATTTCAGCCATCGCGGCATTGCTGAACGACGATTCATCTCCGCTGAAAAAGGCATTCAGCGAAAATCAGATCGGCGGCAGCATTTATGTCGGACTAAACACGTCCACGATACAGCCGGCGCTGATCTTTACTGCCGCCAGCGCTGATGAAAGCAAGGCTGAGGAATTCAGGGCACTTGTGGATGGATGCCTCAGCGATATAGTTAAGAAAGGGTTCGACGAAGAATTGCTGGATGCGATGCTTTCCAGGCAACTGCTCAATTACTCGGTCATCACGGAGCAGCAGCACCTGGGCGTCAACCTGTCGGTATCACTCAGCCTTATGTGGGCAAACCATGATGATCTGGACTACTACAGCGACATGGTTGGATACATCAGGAACCTTGCGGACAAACTGGGCACCGGCTACTACGAAGGCCTGGCAGAGAAATACATACTGAATAATAACCATGCGGCGCTGGTGACGACGTATCCGGAAGCAGGGCTGGCTGAAAAGCAGGAAGCTGAGCTCAGGCAGTACCTGGACGGACTGAAAGCTTCGATGAGCGCTTATGAGATCGAAAAACTGGTAAACGATACGAAGGCCTTCAATGAGTGGAACAGCCGTGACGCAGGAACGGAGATGCAGGAGTTAATAGAAGTTCTCCAGGCTGTAAAGGCTGCGGACCTGCCTGTCGAGGTCAGGGAACGCGAAATAAAGGAAGCAAAGGGGCCTGACGGCGAGAGGTTCGTCACAGCAACTGCCGATGTCGGCGAAACGGGCCTGACCGGCATCATGTTCGATACATCGGCCGTACCCGCTGAAAAACTGCATTTCCTGAGATTGATCTCAGACCTGCTTGGAAGGCTCGGAACCGAGAAGTATACGAGGGAACAACTGAGTACATTGGTCATGAGACATTTCGCAGGAGCAAGCTTTACCCTGGACACGATAACTTACAAGGGATCCGGGAAATTCACCCCGGTCCTGGCTACCAGCTGGCTGGGCCTGATGGGAGAATACGGCGACCAGGTAGAGCTCCTGAAAGAGATATTGCTCAACACTGATTTTTCGGACAGCAGCACCGTGCTTGCTATAATAAGGGAAAGCATCGCGAACATGAAACAGTCGATAACCTTTGAACCCCTTAACATATTGATGATGCGCAATATGGCTGTTGCAGACGACAGCAGCAATTACAGGAACTACGTACACGGACTCGACTATTACAACTTCCTTGTGCAGCTGGAGCAGGTGATGCAGACTCAGCCCGAGGCAGTGATCGCGGAGCTTGAATCTGTGCACAGGCTGGCCGTGAACAGGACGAACATGATCGTGGCCTTCGCCGGAAATGAAAACGGTATCAGCGTGTTTAAAGACAAGATCGGTGACCTGGTCGACGCTCTGCCGGCGGAAGAGATAGTTCCGCAGGACTACTCAGCACTGCCGAAGCCTGCCCGGAGAGAGGCCATAACGCTCGATACCACCGTGCAGTACAACATGCTTTCCGCAGGCAACGATGAAATGGGTATCGAATACAACGGCAAATTCATACCTATACTGCAGATGGTGAATGATACTTACCTGCTGCCTGCACTCAGGTACCAGAACGGCGCATATTCAGTCATAGCAAGCTATGACGGCCATTCGCTGAGGCTTGCCTCCTACAGGGACCCGAACATTACCAGGACATATGAAATTTTTGCGGCGATCCCTGAATTCCTGAGGAATGCCGCCATTACCCAGGAGGACCTGGAAAGGTACATCCTGAACACGTTCGGCGCAAGGACTCTTCCGACAGGAGAACTGAGCAGCGCTTACGGAAGTATCGTTGATTACCTGACGGGATGGTCCGCTGAGGACAGCATGAAGCTGCTGAATGAGATCAAATCGGCGACAGTGGAGGACCTCGAAGAAGCTGCGGTCTTGTTCGAAAAACTTTTGGAAAACGGGACATACACGACAGTCGGCAGCGCATCAAGGGTGAGTGAGGAAATTGCCCTGTTCGAATCGGTAATAGCTTTCGAACAGCAGACCGATACGGACGAAGCCCTGACGACGGCACAGTTCATCGAGTTTGTGCTGCAGGGTATCCCTAATCCCCTGGATGTTGCAAAGCAGGCAGGGCTGCTCCGCGGTGACGGAAAGGGGAATTACATGGAGGGTGAGCCGCTGACGAGAGAAAGGCTTGCCGTGTTCCTGGTCAGGATAGCTGCCATGAATGGTATCCAGCTTGACGGTATCGATGCTGATATAGCCGACTGCGATGACATCAGCCAGTGGGCAAGGGACAGCGTTGAGGCGCTTGTCGGCCTGGGCATCATGGGACTGGACGAAAACGGCTGCTTCAATCCCGGAGACGCCGTGACATTATCAGATGTGAACAATGCCATTTATGCCCTGACCGCGCTGCTCATGGCGCAGGCGTCGTAACATGAGGCTAAAGCTGCTGGGATGACGGATGCGGAAACTGACATGTGTTGAAGGCTATTGACGCATTGACGAACCCGGAGAGTTACTGACACGTAAGGCAGCGGACGACATCAGGGGAAAACGGGTTATGGCCCGTTTTCCCTGTCCGCTGCTTTCATGGATACAGAAGCAGTACACCGGGCCGGCATATGTGCCCCGACCTTACAGCCGTCAATCACTTCGACCAGGCCGGCATTGCCTGAGCATGCTTTCAATACCAGGACTGTTGCTGTAAGCGGGGTGGAATGGTGAGGAAGGATAAGAATTTCAAACTCAGCATATCGCTGCTGATGGCGCTTGTTTTGCTCATGCTGCCTTCGGCGGTGCTGGCGGCTGACGTGAACTATGGCTCGGGCGACTATAGCGGCACGACCGGGAAGGGGAGCAAAGATTGGAAATACAACACCGAGGGAAGGGGCGTCAGGATCAGCATATATTTCGTTGAAGGCGGCAAGGAGAACTTTGCCGACCCGAACTGCGAGATATACCCGATAGGCAAACCTACCGATTTTGCAAAGCGCGAGATGGACTACAATGCGAAACCGGAGTATATTGTAGACGATTACAGTGAAATGTCGGTATTTGACTATATGAACAGGGGCGGAAAGAGTTATCGGCAAAAGTCTGCAAGCATAGAGCCCTTCCATTACGTAAAAGCATCGGAATCTATATGCAAATCGATGCCGGACATCATGTACGCCGACAGGTCGGACTGGGAGAGGTGGTTCACCGGCAATGATTTCGAAAACATACCGAATCAACATGAAGGAATTATTACCGATCGGTTCAGTAGTCATGCTTAAAGGCGGGAACAAGAGGGTAATGATATGCGGCCGGATCCAGACACATGTGGAAACCGGGAAAACATATGATTACTGTGCCTGCTATTACCCTGAAGGCATCATAAATCCCAGGGAGTTGTTCCTTTTCAACAACGAAGATATCGACCAGGTGTATTTTATTGGTTTGCAGGATGTCGAGGAGTTCAGGTTCAGGGGCTTTATCGAAAAGAAACTTAAGGAACTGGAAGAGAAAGAGAACAAAAGCGAAGACAACAGTGTTGAAAATTGAAAACTGAAAATATAGAAGTTTTATGATTTTAAAGGGGGAACGATCATGTCTAAATTAAAATCTTGCATCGTTGTTATATTGCTGGTTTCTGTTCTGGTGGCCGGATGTTCAGTTGGTAAGACAAATACGCTGGCACTCGATGATGATACTCATAAAGATGTTACCGATTATGATACTGGTAATGATGGATTTTCTGATGATGACTTTTCTGTTTCTGATGACGATACTTACGATTCCGGATACGAAGACGATGCCCTGGTATCCGATGATGATTCGGACATTGAGTTTGACAGGGATCGTCTCCTGCCCATAGGATCGGTCGTTTTGCTGAAAGGCGGAAATAAAAAAATAATGATCTGCGGAAGAGGACAGAGCATGGTCGGGGATGACAGTGAAAGGTTGTTCGATTATTGTGCGTGCTACTATCCTGAAGGCTATTTGAGTGCAGATCAGCTTTTCCTGTTCAATCATGATTCGATCGAGAAAGTATACTACATTGGTTACGAGGACGATGATGAATTAAGATTCAGAGAAATAGTCGAGAGAAAAATAAAGGAATACCGGGGTGAATAGATACCCGGGCCAGAGAAGGATGATGGGGTTGACAGCCGTAATTTCCGGGCCTGAATACTGGAACGAGATATATGAAGCGCTGCAAAAATTTGAGCAGGAAATAGTATACAGGAAGATAGATGTCGATGTGGACATAGACACTGAAATCGACCGCATCGGCATTTATCCTGTCGAATATCTCATTCTGGACCTGAACTGCATAGAAAATATAAAAAGGATTCCTCCTGCAATCAGGAAATTCAGGTCGCTGAACAGCAGCGCAAGGATCATAGTCATCGCTTCGGATAAGTTTGCAGGCAGTGAAGTGGTATCATCGCTTATTTCAATGGGTATCTACGATATCATCGGGCAAAGGGAGTACGGTGCAAAAACGATACTCCCTTCACTGCTTGAGCACCTGAGAGTCCCTGCCACGTATGCAAAGGCTGCAAAGTGGGACATTGAATTCCGCGACAGGAATGACGGAAGCGAGCCCCTTGATTATATCCGGGGACATGGGAAAAATACCGTCAGGGACAAGATCGTCGGTTCCATAGTTATCGCAGTTGCCGGTGCCATGCAGCGTTCAGGGACGACGCATACCGCAATATCGCTGGCCAAATTTTTATATGACAACAACTTCGGCGTGGCTGTCTATGAGTTCCATGACGGCGGCACATTCGAAATCATAAAAAATTCCTATGAGGAAGTCGAAGCAAGGGATGATATGTTTTCGCTTGCGGGCATGGATTTTTACCCTTATGATCCTTACAGGAGCATTGCCGACCTTCTTCATGGGGATTATGCGTATATCGTACTCGATATGGGTGTTTATTCCCGCTGCAATATTCCTGAATTCCGGCGTGCCCACGAAAAAATCATCGTTTGCGGTGTCAAGGACTGGGAAATGCCGCCGCTGGAGGAGATCCTGAAAGACGAGGAATGGTCTGCGAAATATAAATACCTGTTTGCCTTTTCAGATGATGAATGCTTCAGGTTCGTAAAAGACAGCATGGCTAAACTGCCGGTCTACCAGGCTGTTTACAACCCGAATCCTTTCAACGTTTCAGCGGAATGCAGCTTCGTGTATGAAGAAATGCTGAAGGATGCGCTTCCTAATACATACTTCGCTGATGAAAAAAAAGGCGTATTCAGAAAAGCTGTTGGCAAGCTGATAAAGCGTGAAGATGTTTTGTACCATAAGCCTGTTCTGAGGAAAAAGCTGTTGATGGAATCACGCAGCAGGGAGAGGAAGACTGTTGTCGACCACGTGATCAGGAAGCGCAACAGCCCGCTGAAACTTGTCATAAAAATCGTAGTTATTTCTGCGCTTCTCACCGGCATTTATTACATCATAACAAGGTTTGGCATTATAAACAGAATCGGCGATTTTTTCAGGCAGCTAAAGGATGCTTTCTTACCGGATTGATAACTTAAACGGTCAAAAAGAGGAGGGATAGTAAGTGGCTACTTTTGCGATTGATACTGAAACCCTGGGAAACGGGGTAAAGCGTATGAACAACCTTGCAAAAACAGTCGGCGATATGATCACTAAATGCAAACGTGTAAGGAGAGCGCTTGACTGGGATGTCATGGGCGAGCAGCAACTGGATAAAAAATTCACGATGCTTTGCGACGTTCTTGCGTTACCGTGTTCGGGAAGCTGAAGAACTAAAACTGAAGGAAGGTTGCTGTGATGAAAAAAAGAGTTATGGCACTTATAGTACTTCTTATTGTCCTGGTTCCGGCAAATGTTTATGCGGACTTTGGCCCGAAACCGACCCTGCAGGTGCTGGTGAAGAACAGCAGGGATGAGGCGTGCTTCGTCACGCTTGCCTGTGACCCGGACACCGAAAACCCCGATCCTGATAAAATGTATCTCTATACCGACGGCAACATTTACGCATACCTGTATAAGGATCCGTCGGACATTGCGGATTCATTCAGCAAGTGCAGCGATTTTTTCGACATGAAAAAGACAGTATTCGGATATTACAATGTTACGGGCAGGGGCATCCCGGCCGCTTTATACCTGGTTCTCCAGTATGAATCGGGCGATGTGGTCGTATCAGACCTGGGCACGGACGGCAGGTTCAACGGCATGGTCCTGTTCGATGCACAAAACGGTTCCGTTGAAAAAATCACTGTGATGGACAGGGAGTTTTACCTGCTCTACCGCGAGACCATTTTATACATGCTGCTGTGCGTGGCCATTACCATTGTGGTCGAGATACTCATTTCACTGCCTTTTAAGGTAAAGCCCCTGAAAATCCTGGTGCTGACGAACATAGGGACCCAGGTCCTGCTGCATGCGGCATTGATCGCGACATACCGGTTTTTCTCGTTTTTCATCATCTTTGTATTTTTCATATACGAGATCATTATATGGGTCATCGAATATGCGATTTACAGGAAATTCGCGAAGTCCCTGTCGGGCAGACCGATGTGGCTGTATGTTCTGGCGGCGAACCTGGTTTCGATGGTCCTGAGCATACCGGCAATTATAAATATGTAGGCCGTTTTCGTTCAGTGATGTGAAACCTGGCCAGTAGTTCTGTGACGTGATGACGCTGCATAAAAGCAAGGGCAGATATTGATAAGGAAACTTGACACAAGCAGACACGTCCGACTTTGCTGTATTATTATGCGCTGCATTTATTATATCGGCATTTGGTGAATGAAGAACTTCGATGAACTGGCGAAGGGGGCAGAATCTATATGCTGTTAATGGTCGAAACTGAGAGGTTGACAAACTCTTCCGAAAAACTGAAGAAACTGGCTGAATCTGTCGGTAACTGCGCTTCGAAAGTAAAAAAAATAACATCACAAATCGAAATGACTCTACCTGCCGAGGCAAAACTGAAAAATGCATCGGAAAAGGTAGTGAAGAAGACAGGTGTGCTCAGGTCAGATTTTATTTCCATGAGCAAAATGCTTTCGGAGTGTGCAGAGATTTACGAAAAATGTCAAAAAGAGCTCCTCAACGCAGTCCAGGCACTCGAAACGAATGTGATATCAGCTATACATGACCCGCATGCAACAAAAGCTTTTGATTCAACCGGATTGTACGGTGGATACCAGGGCACTCCTGCAGCGGATTATTTGAAATATGCGAGTATAGTCCGCAAATATTTCCCCGAGATGACTGAATCCGAAGTGGAACAATATCTGCAGAAACTCAACAGAGAGGGTTGCGGGTATGTTGCAATGATCAACACGGCATTCGTTTATTTCCACGGCCGGGAAGATGAGTTCAAAGAGGCTTTTGGTTTTGATATGTATGATGCGAACGGAGAACCGAATTTCAATGAACTACTGGTCGACTTCTACTGCAGCCAGGACAATCACAACAAGAAATCGTTCCTGTTTTGGTCGTGGGACGTGGTAAATACAAAAGAAGACTGGAAAGATGATAACAAAAACGGAGTAAAAGATCCTGGTGAAGAGGCAGAACATGGAATGACACTCAAACAGTGTGAATACAGGTGGGAGCAATATTGCAAGGCTCACGGCATAAACGTGGATGTAATAAACAACGTCAAGGTAACGCCATCTAACTTTGAAAAACTTTCGTATGATGGGATGGTGACGATCCTGGCTGGAAACTTCAACCTGTATGACATGAATGGAAACATGATACATAGTAATGTGGGCGGTCATTTCATGACTCTTATGGGGTTTACCGAGGACGGCAAATACATAGTTTCGTCATGGGGAGAGAAATACATCATGGATCCTGCCGAAATGAATTTCAAAGACAAAGATACTTTCCTCTATTTCCAGCATGTGGTTTACAAGTAAGAGCGGAGTGTGAAAAGCATGGAACGGTTATTTTCAAAAATCGGCTTATATAAAGTGCAGAGCGAAAGAGCCATTATGATGAATACGCCAAGGAGCTATGATTTGCAGGAAGCTTTCAGGAAGGGGCTCACGGAAAGCCCGGACAGGTTCAGTCCGCTGTATTGCCTGCTGCAGGCGCGGTACAGGGAGGCTCTTAGCAGGTATTTGCTTGAAATGCTGCCTCTCGAAAGCTTCGACAGGGAAATCGAAAGCAATGAGCTCGGGTTTTTGCCGGTTGAGCGGGAAAGACAGTCAGTGTACCAGTTCTATGACTGTCTGGGACTGAAGTTCTTTTACCTGAGAAACAACCTGCACATAGAACGGTTAAGTGCCGGCGAGCTTGAGACATTGAAGGATTCCATTATCGAGAAAAGCCCTGAAAACGAGGAAGCTGTATCCAGGCTTGTGGAATCCAGCTGGAAGAATATCATTTCGATATCTGAAAAAGGCGCGGACAAATTCATCGCGATATATGAAATGAACCTGCGGGGGAACAAGGAAGCGCCGGGCAATGCGCTGGTATTTGAACTGGCCACTATGAGCAGCTTTGACGAGAATGGCAATTTCACGGACTTCGATAAAGAACTGGAGAAAGACAAATGGATCTTCCAATACAGGAACCGGATAGTGCCTTTGCTCTGTGAAATGGCCGGCGACGTTCCTGTCAGGGTATTTATAGAAAAACGCTGATGGACAATCCATTTAAATCCATTGTCGAAGGTGGGGTAATATGGGATATGGCAATAGGTTAAGGATTTTTTTGCTCATTTCAGTTTTGATGCTGACAGCCACACTGCTGCATGGGTGCAGCATTGCAAAACTGCTCGGCAGGCAGGAAAGCCCGGTCCTCCGGCTGGAGTACGGCTCTTTTCCGCCGGAAGTGTATGAGCAGATCCCGCTGTTCAGCGAAGCAGTATTTCTTGTTCAACAATGATGCGATCGATAAAGTATACTTCATTGGATACGAGGACGAAGAAGGACAGGAGTACAGGGATATAATGGAAGATGTAATAAAAGAAGAACGGAAAGGCAAACGTCCGGAAAATATGGAAAGAGGGGGCTGACAGACGCAAATGCTGACCGGGATATTTCACGGGGAAACCATAGATTTTTACCAAAAAGGCGGGCTTCGGCCTGCTTTTTCATGTGTACCGGAGGTATGCTTGGTTCTCATTTATGCATCAGGGCAAGCATAAGGGGACATTGTACTATTTTGAAGAATTTTGGCAGATAATCTGGAAAATTACACCTAAAAGTATTATTATTAAATATAAGGCTGAATCAATTTTCTTTGCTGAAAACGGGCTTATGATGTTTCCTGGA
>Ga0209508_1002070_pt1 | contig 14013 bp, 16 predicted proteins | sample AD_UKC129_MetaG_FD_184427 | JGI IMG/M metagenome (GOLD analysis project Ga0209508, IMG submission 184427) | Active sludge microbial communities of municipal wastewater-treating anaerobic digesters from Canada - AD_UKC129_MetaG (SPAdes) (version 2) | ecosystem: Engineered > Bioreactor > Anaerobic... | reverse complement strand
ACTTTCCAGAGATTGGGCTGGATTAATGACTATTTTTCCATCTATTAACCTTCTCAGAGATTTCAGTTTGAGGTCGAAGGACTTCCATCTCTGAGCCATCTTCCCAGAAATTTTTATATATCCTTTTTGACAAATAATTATTACATGGAATCTGAAAACGAAAACAGGATAGTGGGACTCCTTGCAGTGCTGATAGGCATACTGATGATAATCTACCCCCAGCTGGTTGGCTACCTCGTGGGCATCTTCCTCATAATCTACGGGGTACTCAAGGTATTCAGCTGATGGGTGGATTCAGGGACTGCAGATGCTCCAGATGAGGTCAAGGGCCTCGCCGGGTTCAAGGACGCCTGCCCTTGCCTCCCGCAGGACCCGCTGTATGGAGTAGCGCCTGAGATGGGGGTGCATGCGGTGCACCTCCCCGAGGAGGGGACATCCGAAGTTCATTGAGGACATCACACCATGTGCAGATGCCAATGATCTCACCTCCTGCTTTGAAGCCGCGAAGAGGGCCGGCAGGTTGACCCGGAGGATGTCATCGTTCACATTGATCGACTGATAGCCAGTGGAGAGAAGGTCACCGAATATTACGGTGTCAATTCCCATATCCTTTATTTTATCCATAACCACACTCTCAATCAGTCCTGAACAGCGTCCACATGGGTGGAACCTCCCATCAAGTGCTCCAGTCTGGATATCGCCCAGCTCTGCCGTTATGTACTCATGCTTCACCCCAAGGGATCTGCAGAGTTCCTCAAGAGACCTCCTGGCGTGACCTGGCAGTACGATGGTGCCGGGGTCAACTGTAAGTGCAATGGATTTTAATCCAAGTTTAAGCGCAGCTATGAGGGAGAATGAACTGTCCACCCCACCTGATAGTGCCACCCCAACCTTGGGACCGTCATTGCATGGTTTAAAATGTTCAAGTATTAATTCGAGGTCTGATGGATACTCCAGGCGCATTTTAAGGGGTTCCTCGAGTATTTTCAGGGCCCTGAAGGATCCTTCAAGTTCATGGATCCTCTCAAGGGCAAGACCAACCCTGTGTCTCCTTATGATTATGTCGGTCTCTGCTTCAACATGAACCCTCCCGACCCCGAGTTTCTCCCTCAGTTTACCGGCCACCCACCCCCCCTTACCTATTATGGCCGACTTGTCGGAGCGATCGGGTGCAACGATTAGGAGGCTGTCTCTTTTCCTGTTGAAGATAACATCAACTATCCGTATATCCGCATCTCCATGACCTATATCCTTCCTGATATCCTTTATCATCCCTGCAAGTTCATCTGCATCCATGAGCATACTTCCCGCCTTAACAGTATCGGCTGAAGGAATTCAGTTCAGCACAAAATATATTATGGATGCTGCCGATATTAATATAAAGGATTGTTCAGTCAGTGACTGGAAATCCTCATGTCAGTCGATGGCAAAAAATGCCACTGAGTAGCGGATAGGCTTAAAAATCTCGTTGGGGGATGAATACTGAGATGCCAAACATAAAAAGTCTTCTTTTTGGTGACCAGGAAGAGGAATGGAGCTATAAAAGGGAAAGTGAGAATATAATTGTGGGTTATGGCTATAAGAAGTTCAGCAAACCCCCTGTTATAGGTAAGAACCCCCTGCTCCGCTCAAACACCGTCATATACAATGATGTCACCATTGGCGATAACCTCAGAACAGGGCACAACGTCCTCATAAGGGAGAAGACAACCATAGGTGATGATGTTCTCATAGGTACAAACACGGTCATCGAGGGTCACTCCAGGATAGGTAGCAATGTGAGTATACAGTCGAATGTTTACCTGCCCAAAAACAGTTACATAGAGGACAATGTGTTCATAGGGCCCTGCGCATGCTTCACCAATGACCGCTACCCCATAAGGGTCAAGTACAAGCTGAGGGGCCCAATAATAAGGCAGGGCGCATCCATAGGCGCTAACTCCACCTTCCTATCAAGAATTGAGGTCGGTGAGGGCGCCATGGTGGCTGCCGGGGCGGTGGTAACAAGGAACGTCCCACCATGGTCCCTTGCAATAGGGGCACCGGCACGTATAAAGGCCCTCCCGGCGAAGCTTAGGGTCCCCAATAACATCTGAGGCTGATTCAATACCATTCAGCCCATATGGGAACTCTCTAGAGCTGCATGGTTTTCATTAAAAAGAAAGGTTAACTCTGATTCTCTTTTAAGTTACTCTGCAGCAGAGCAGGATTTACTCCCTGATATCTACAGTCACCCTCTGACTGCAGATTAGATCTGAAGCTCCATTTAACCACGCCGGTAGAGCCCTATGAGCTTTGCCTCACCCAGAACATGACCCTCCATGGCCTCCAGGACATCCTCCTTACTGGCCCCTGGCTCCAGGTCAAGGAAGGTATCAAGGGCGTATAACCTGAAGAAGTACCTGTGAACACCTGAAGGAGGGCACGGCCCCCTGTATCCGAGGGTCCCTGAATCATTGTAGCCCTGGACTGAACCATCAGGGAGCCTTCCGGTATCCGGGACATTCTCCTCCAGGCCTGTGGAGTCCGGGGGAATGTTGAATATGACCCAGTGGGTCCAGACCTTCGAGGGTGCATCCGGGTCGTCACATATCAGTGCAAGGGATTTAGCCTCCCCTGGAACCCCATCCCAGGATAGGGGTGGGGAAATGTTTTCGCCATCGCAGGTGTACCTTGAGGGTATCCTTCCACGGTCATTGAATGCATGGGTTTTGAGGTTCATACCATCACCGTACAGTTATATGTTTGAGGGGGTTAATTATTATGGATTACAAGGTTAACTCGGCAGATGATAATAATATATTCATAGAGACGGAGCCATACCGGCGCCTCCTGGAGATAATCACGGCAATGAAGGATGTGCGGGGTGAGATACTCCACGTTGTGGGGGCGCCGGGGACAGGTAAGTCGGCCAACATTTACAGGGCCATAGGGGAGGCGGACCTGCACGTATATGAGGTTCCATGCAAACTTGAATCCCCAGATCTGAGTGCAGATGACGTTTTCAATCGGTTGATGGAGGGAATGAAGGAGGAGCTGGGTGCAGATACAGAGGATGATCTCTACAGGAGGCTAAAGGAATTTGATGCCGTGCTCTTTGCTGACAGATTCCATGACAGCCATGAATTCTCCAGCTACTCCGGTTTCAGCAAGTGGACCAGAAAGGGGGGACTGGAGCCACTCAGGTTTTACCTTAAATGTGCAGGGGAGTACCTCAAAAACAGGAAGGTCCTTGCGGAGGTCAACATCATCTTTCAGACAGCATGGAGGTTCTACTTTCGCGGTAAAAAGTACGACCTCTTCACTGACATCCCTGTTATTTCTTCTATTCTGTTTCATACACTTTCAATCCCCTTCAGGGCGGTGAAAATAGATTACACAAGAGAGGAAACCTTAAATATTATAAGGGCCCACCTTGATGCAGATGAATCTGAGATCCAGAGACTTATCGACCTCTACGGCTGCAGACCAAGGATCATACTGGAGAAGATGGGATCATGCTGAGGACACTCCTTCGTTCAACAAGGATGAGCTGGGGCGCCAAGAACATCCACATGTACCTCCTTGCCCTCACCTATGCATCGGCCGTAGACCCCTTCAGATTCCTTGCAGGGCTCCTCCTTGTCACATTACTCTGGGGTGCCCTGTACTCACTGAATGATCTCACAGACATTGATGATGATAGAAAGGACAGGATGAAGAGGAAGAGGCCCTTTATAGAGAACCATGTGGATCCCCGGAAGGTGCTGCTCTTTGTGGGTCTCCTCCTTCTCGTGTCCCTTGCTGGCGCCTGCCTTCTGGACCGCTTATTCTGTCTGATACTCCTCCTGATGGTCCTCAACCAGTTCATGTACACACTGCCACCTGTAAGGCTTAAGGATACTGTCATCGCCCCCCTTGCAAGTACCGCCACAAACACCGTCCTGAGGCTTGCATCTGCAGCTGTACTTCTTGGTGGCCTCCTGGTGGTACCTTTACCAGTATATGTGCTAATGTACCTGGCGGGTATGGGGACATACCTCATGTACAAGGAGAGGCGTGGCTTCACAACTGTGGTATCAGTAACATTCTGCATTTTACTTGCCTTCTCTTACCTCTCAGGGTATATCAGCATGTTGCAGATCATCCTGGTCATATTACCAGCATTCATTGCAACGGTACCCCTCTATCTCTCAAACTTCAGGGACAGGGAGCGCATGGTTGAGGTGGCTGACCTGATCTACCACAGGGTTCTTGTGGCCATATACATAATATGCATACTGGTGCTCCTCTTTCATTCATGATTTTCAGGTAGTGGCTGGCATTAAAGGTTATCTCTGTGGCTCTCTATTTCAGGAGGACCTGATTTTTCGGGAGCCACTAGGGTGATAAACTTCCTCTGCAGCCAGATACGCAAAAAAAGCTATTTTATTAGAAGAGTTCAAACTCTTCATTCAGTGAAGTAGGTTAGCATGCAGTCTGAAAATTTCCTGAGGTCCCCCAACGGAATTGCATGGAAGTGTCTGGAGAACCCCTGTAACTCTAAGATCACTCTTATTAACCTTGAGATCCCCGGATCAATCACCTTTTATTGCATTAAAAATGCCGAAGATGACCAGCAGGTAAGCTATGATCCTGATTATTATAAGTGCCACCGCACTGCTCGGGTATCCCGCCAGCTGGGCTAGATGTGATACTCCAAATAACCCGAAGGCCATTCCGATGTAAAGGAGCAGCGGACTTTCAAGTTTCCGGAAGCCCAGGTATCCCATTACCAGGATTATCATGCAGAATATAAAATTAATGGTAAGCACCGGCTCCATGATAAACGCCATCTTCAATCACCCCCTATAATTAATAATAATGCTTTCTCTTTCCCACTATTTAATATGCGCAGTTTTCGTCTAAAGGGAGATCTCGGGATCTTAAAAAACGGATTCATGAAAACGGGTCCTCATGAATATTCTGGGGGTTATGGAAGAGTTTAGCAGCAGGAAGAAGTTATCCAGCAGATCATGTCCATCATAAATGAAGAAAATTAGAATTTAGAAGAGTTTTCCGAGTTTGAGCAGAGCCTTGGGCGAAACCTTCATGAGTTTCTTCACGAGTTCGGTGGTGCTCACCTTCTCAAATTCAACGTCCTGGAAGGCCTCTGCAATTGAGTCGAGTTCGCTGTCGCTGAGTGTAAGCATGTAGTCCTTGACCTTGAGATACTTTGATATCTCATCCCCAATCTCTTCACGGCAGAGCGTCTCATACTCAGCGAGGCGCTTGGCAGTTACATCACCATCAGAGATGGCTGCAGCAGCAACCCTTCCTGCGAGCATTCCACCCTTCATTCCGCTTATTATACCTCCACCTGTGAGGGGGTTGACCTGACCTGCGGCGTCACCCACAACCATGAGGCTGTCGGCCACCAGTTTCTTTGGCATGCCCCCGACAGGGTCTCCTCCGATGTTGAGTTCAACTGGCTGCGCGTTCCTGGTGGCTGGGCATGACTCAACAAATTCAAGTAGGTGCTCATAGGCGCTCTTATCGGTCTCAGTTGAAAGGACCCCGAGACCAACATTGGCTATGTCATCGCCCTTTGGGAATATCCAGGCATAACCGCCCGGAGCAACACTTCCAAAGTAGAACTCTATACAGTTGTTGTCCTCCATCTCAACACCGACCATCTCGAACTGGGCCGCTGACTCCATATCCTTTGGCCTTGTGGCGGTGTTGAGTCCGGCCCACCTTGCAACCCTTGACTCCGGACCGTCTGCTGCGATGACTATCCTGGCCTTTATCTCAAATTCCTCTCCCATGCACTCGGCACTTACAAGGTAGCCGTCATCCGTCCTCTCCATGCCTGTTGCAAGGGTCTTCACCATTATCCTTGAACCGGCCCTTGCAGCATCCATGGCCATGTACTTGTCGAAGACCTTCCTCTCAAGGATGTAACCGGCCTCGGGGAGCTCGACCTTATCAGAGGTTAACCATACATCGGTGCCGTTTGGTGATACCAGGCGGACACCGTCGAGTTTCTTTGTGATCCAGCGCGGGTTTGGCTCTATACCCAGGGACTCAAGGCCCCCTATGGACACACCCTCAGCACACCTCTTGGGGGCTCCTATCTCTGATTTCTTATCTATCAGGAGTACATCGGCCCCGCCGAGGGCGGCATGTTTTGCTGCGGTTGAACCGGCTGGTCCGGCTCCGATTACAAGTACATCCACTTCAGTCACCATGATAATCACCTCTCAAGGGCCCTGACCGGGCACACCTGTATGCATATGTTGCATTCCCTGCACTCATCCTCTCTGAATTTGAGGGATGTCTCCCTAACCTCTATGAGGTTCCGTGGGCATACACCTGCACATTCCCCACAGAACATACACCATTCCTTAACCTTCATGGTTATCAACCTAAAATCAATTCTTCAGATCATGAATCTTTTATCATGGGCCTGCTTATACTTTGGGGTTAACACGGCTATAGTTCCTAATCTTTCACAGACACTGCTCATTGGATGATCCCTCACATGATATGGCACATCTATGTGCTGCACACAGTACCTTGTACCACACAGTATATAAATCTTGTCATGCAGGGAGTGCCTTCACCAGAAACCGGGATCTCAGGGGATGCTGCAGCCTATGGAGCTTCTGCAGAGATCACCGCACATCAGCTTATTACCGCAGGGACTTTGAGACCCTAAAGAATCAGATGGCCAGGAAGGAGGGCGTTACATCTGCAGATGCTAACAGCCAATCCAGAATGTATCAGAAACAGCTGATAAGACACAGTGTAGAGATCTTGAATCTCATCAGATCCCATTTTTTATTCCTCCAAAGTTCTGGAGGATTTCAATTTCTTCTTCAGATAGTTCAGGGACACCCTTTATGATCACGGATATTTCGCTGATGGGCTTTGCCCTTGTCACATCATTTTGGAGTTTCTGATATACAGCGTTTATGGCCCAGCCATAGTTAAGGTCATCTGCTTCGGTGATCCAGAGGGTGTCGATGTCTGCGTTTCTCGCATTTTTTGTTTTCTCATCCCACATGCTGATGAATAACCTGTCTTCCTGTCTCCATGAGTATTCAGCATCACCGATTATACCCACAACCTCCTTTACACCATCCTCAAGGAACTTTGAGTGACCGCAGACACGGCAGACCACGAACTGGCCCTCCCGGGTGCGGATCTTCTTTGGTCTGAAGAGGTCCCTCCCGCATATCAGTGTCCCGTAATTATCCTTCAGGGGCCTCTGAGCCTTCTTCAGTCTCTCAATGGCCCTCCTGGCAGCTACCCTGACAGTTTCATGGGGGTCGTTGAGGGCTTCCCTCAGTGCATCAAGGACCACGGCATCCCCTGTCTCTCCAAGGTAATCTGCGGCCCTGGCCCTCACCTCTGGATCAGATGAGTCCCTGAGGTATCCAGTGATCTTTTTAATGACATCCCCGTATTCAGGGCTCTCAGGGTCAAGTCCGTCCCTCAAGCCATTCAGGGCGATCATATCACCACTTATGGGCGGCACTGTTTTACCGGGAGCATGGGTCCCGGAAGGCTCCTGTTGATCAGAGGAGCCTGAAATACCTACCAAGAACAATAAGAGAACAATGATGGCTATCAGGGCCAGATAACCCCCCACACCTATCCATGATATTATTAGATAGGATACAAAAAGGATTACAATCAGAAATAGACAACCAGCGCAGGTATCCTCTCCTTCCATAGACACCACCCTCAACTTTTACAGTGTGATGATTAGACTAAATTTCATTCATCTAATAAAGTTAACTAATCATCATTTTATAAATAAAGTTAAAAACAATTAGAGTATAATCATACCATAATGTGGTTCAGTTAATTTATGGTGATTCTATGAGCGGACTTAAATTCTCGCCGGTTGAGTTTGAAAGGGAGATTCAGGCCAGGGAGATGGCATTATCAAGTATAGCCAGTTCAAGGACCAGGATTGAGGGTCTGAAGTCGGAGATACTGAGAAACCTGGATGAAATTCCTGATGGGGCATGGAAGAGGTCTCCTGAAATTGCAGGGGTGAAATCCTGGATTAATGGGGCCACGGATGTATATATCGACAGCACGATGAACAGCAACGAACTCCAGAAAATTGAGAGTGACCTCAAACGTACTGAGAAGATGGCCAGGGAAATGCTGGGGACCGTGGTCGATATAAAGGTTAAGGCCAGAAGGGAAAGAAGGGTCATGTTAAAACTTGAGAGTATCAATGCAGGATTTAAGTGGAAAAAGGACCTTCTTGAGAAGTGGAAGTCTTCGGATTCAGAGAGGTTCAGGGAGAAGATTGAGAAGGCCATGGAGGCCGTGAAAAGGGGGGACTTCAGCGGGGGCGAAATCAGGGCCGCTGATCTTGAACATGAATTAAAGAATCTCATTAAAGAAGCCGAGACCCTTTCAAAGGAAGCAAAGTTAATGTCAGAACTTGAGAGTATCGATGCAGAATTTAAGGGCGCAGGGGAACTCCTTGAGAAGTGGAAGTCTTCGGATTCAGAGAGGTTCAGGGAGAAGATTGAGAGGGCCATGGAGGCCGTGAAAGGAGGGGACTTAAGCGGGGCCAAAGCCAGGATTCCAGGTCTTGAAGATGAACTGAGAGACCTCATCGAGGAAGCCGAGAAACTCGAATCAAAGGACAGGATGCGAAGGCATGTCCTCTCTTCCGTTAAAGAGGTCGCTGAAAGGATGGGCTGGAAGGAAGTTTCAGAACCATACCTTGAGGATGATAAGGACCCATCCAGCCCCCTCATATATGAGCTGAAATCATATTCCGCAGGAAAGATGCGCTTTTCACTTACCATGGACAGAATAGAGGTTGAATCACCATTTTCAGGTGAAGATGGAGCCTGCTATGAACAGTTCGACAAATTCTCAGAGAAACTCCAGGAATATGGTATCCGGACAAAATTCGAAGGGAACCAGGGAGGACCCAGGAATAAACCAGCCTTAAAGGAGAAGAAAGCAAAGAGGCTTCCAGAAAGTCGCATGAGAAGGATATGATGGGGATGTTGATCCATGGCAGTATGGCAGGATAACCTTAAAAGACTGCTGAATCAGAAAGAGGTACTCATAATCCACGGAAACATAAGGGACACCGCATACCTCACCGAGGAAGGAAACCTCGTCAGGGGCCTCACAGACCTTATCAACAGGACCGGCAGGGAACTTGGATACGATAAGACAGTGAGCTGGGGTTCATTCTTTGACCATGAAGGGAGGGGCCACTCCCCCATATGGTCACTTGAAAGGATCACACCACTCAATGGGGACCAGCCAGAGATAAGGGAAACCGAAAGCCAGGACAGGGTCAGTGACGTACTCCACAGATGGCTGGAGGACGAAATAACCTCCATTGATGAGAAAAAGATCTTTATTATAAATTACATCGACAAGATCACAGGCTACGCTCCAGATGGAATGTACTCTGAACCCACAGCAGAACTTGTGACGCTCATACAGAAGATAATAGAGAACATATCTGAAAACAACCGCCTCATAATGATCGCCCTCAGGGACACGATGATCCCGGTTGAGTACTATACGAATTCGCCCCGTGTAGCGGTGATGGAGATACCCCTCCCTGACAGAGCAGAGAGACACCTTTACTATTCCACAACACTGGCCTCAGCCAGCATCCCATCCGATCAGATAGACTTACTCTCCAACATCACAGAGGGCCTCTACATGAAGGACCTCGAAAACATCCTCAGCGACGTCCTGGAAGAAATTGATGATAACCAGGAAATCTCCTCTTCAATGCTGAGAAAAATAGTTAACAGGTACCGTATAGGTACCGAAGAGGATCCATGGAGCAGGATACCCCTCACAGGGCCTCCAAAGGGGCTTCTGGACTCGGCAGAGAACTGGTTTCTGGAGAGGGTTGTCGGACAGGATCATGCGGTCAGGGAGATAGTGAATGCAATAAAGAAGGCACGTTCAGGTGTCGTGGGCCTTTCATCGGGGGGACAATCAAAACCAAAGGCAACGTTCTTCTTCGCAGGGCCTACAGGCGTTGGTAAAACATTCCTGGCCAAAAAACTGGCAGAGTACCTGTTTGATACAGAGGAAGCATTTTTAAGGTTTGACATGAGTGAATTCAAGGAAGAACACACAGTATCAAAGCTCATAGGTTCTCCTCCAGGTTATGTTGGATATGAACAGGGAGGACAGCTCACCAACGCCATAAAGAACAGACCATTCTCGGTCATCCTCTTTGATGAGATCGAAAAGGCTCACCCCAAGATAATGGATATATTCCTTCAGATCCTTGATGATGGACGCCTCACAGACAGCCGGGGACAGACGGTCTTCTTCACAGAGAGCGTGATAATATTCACATCCAACATCGGGACCAGAACCGTGGACAGCAGGGGAAACACCACATCTGAACAGAGGAAACTTGATGAAATAATAAATGACAGCGATCTCTCTGACTCTGAAAGGGAGAGAAGGGTGAGGGAACACTTCACGCGCAGTGTTAGAGAGTTCTTCATGCATGAGATATCAAGAAGAGAACTTCTTAACAGGATAGGCTCACATATAATAGCTTTCAACTACCTGAAAAAATCGGATTACCAGGTGAACATAATTGAAAACAAACTCAAGGACATTTCAGAGAACTTCCGCGACAAATTCGCAGGCAGGGGGCACCGGCTCCACCTCTCCGGGGAATTAACTGGATATTTCCTTGAGAAGTATGGAGATTCAATATCAGAGTTCGGGGGCAGAGGTCTTGTAAATGCCCTTGAAGATGAGATAGGGAACATCGTGGCTGACCAGCTGCTCCTTGCAGAGGAGAGGGGGATGTCAGATATAAATTTCGAAGTATATGTTGATGGGGATGTAATCAGATGCCGGAGATCATGAACCTTTACTGTGAGGTGAACCTGACAACGCCACTGGTCCTTGTGCTTGAGCCATCACCGGTCCTCTGGGAGGATATAATGAAAGTTTCAGCTGAAATTATCGATTCCTTCCCGGGGAGGGTTAACAGGGTCTACTTCCCTGGCCAGAAGGAACACGAAGCCATCAGGACCTCCGGGGACCTCAGGAGAGATGGTCCGCGATGTCTCAGCAGGGGCAGGAACAGGCCCCTTCTCATAAACCCGGTCCTTGAGAAACTCAATGAGGAAAAATTCACAGGTATCATAATCCTTGTTTCATCACGGGTCCCCATTGATATTGAGGACTGGGAGGGTACAGATGTCCCTGAGAGGCTGGTCTTCATCAACATGGGTGATGGGGACATTGAAGGTCCCTACAGGGTTATCGGCAGATCAAACATCAACCTCCAGATAGCTCCCCTCCTAAACAATGAGCCTACCGAGGTTTTTGTTTCCGGTGATGGCTTTGTCCCGTTGCGTTACAGTGTTGAGCCATTCAGATCATCAGAGATAGTGTTCAGGGATGGGGACTTCATCCTGAATATTGAACCATCATCTGAGCCTTTAAAAATTCACCTTGCAGCAATCTGTAAGGACAGAGTTCCAGAACTCAATATAAGACGTCAGAGGGGGTCACTGACAGAGAGGGTAAGTTTTAAGGAGGAAAGGCCCTGGTTTGATCAGAAATGGAATAAGATCCCCGATGATCTGAGGGACATCATCAGATCCGCCACAGAGAAAAGGGACTTTAAATGCCCCAGCTGCGGTGAAAAACACGCCTTTGATACCATGACATGCCCCTCCGGGGACCTGATTTTAAGGGGACTTCCCGCAGGCAGATGCATCCTCTTCAGTGGAGATGAATACATTTCACTGGCAGATGCCCATGCATATCCCCTGGAGGATGGGAAGATAATAACCTCGGAGGGTAAGATTTACCGTCTGAATGATGATGGTGGATGGGAGTACCTGAAGGACGTGGAGCCATACGAGAGGGTTGATGATGATCTATTCGGATTATTCTATAGTATTTGATCGAACAGGATTTCCATTGATCCAGCTGGACAGCTGGGATCATTCCATCGGCCTGTTCCCTGTCAGCAAGTACCAGTTTGAACGTTTCCTTGTGGATGATGAGGGCTCTGACTACACCGATGAGTGGTACAGGGGGGTCCTGGAATTGAATCCCCGCAGGAGCTGGAGGAACCCGGGTGATAGGGTATGGGAGTTATTCATCACGGGTCTGGATCTTGATGTTATTGAGGACTTCCTCGGCTACCTCGGGCCTGAATACAGACTGCCCACCCTGGATGAATGGAAGGCCCTTCTTGAACTATCTGAGGGTATAGCTGAAGTATCCCCTGCTCTTAAAATGATCTGCAATGGTAGATCCCCGGAGCCGGTTCTTCACTGGCTGGAAGCCGGTCTCTGTCCCCTTATGAGGGAGGGAATTTTTGAGAGGATTCATGGAATTGAGAATAGGGTCGCTGGAAAACCCTTTCACGGTCTTCTCCCAAATACATGGGCCCCAGAAGAACTCAAGGAGGTTAAAATGGACATGGTTCGGGGTATGATTGGCTTCAGGGTTGTAAGGGATGATGGTGGTGTGTCCGTGTGAATTCTGCAGTGGGTGCTGAATTATTTAGGGGGGATGATGGTGTATCTCTACGTCATGGTTTAGGAGGTACTGAATCTGTACTGGAATCATGGAGGTATATTATGGGTAAACTGAGGGTTGGCAGGTTTCTTATATCCTCAAGGGTTAATGGTCCTGGAAGAAGGTTTGTCATATGGTTTCAGGGGTGTTCCATCCGCTGCAGGGGGTGTCTGAATCCGGAGTTCCATGATGAGGATGGCGGCCATCTCATTGAAACTGCCCGGCTGGTTGATATGATCAGGGATCTCAGGGATGAAATAGAGGGGGTGACCTTCACCGGTGGCGAACCCCTCGCCCAGGCCATGGAGCTGGTGAAGCTTGCCGGGGCTGTTAAGTCGATGGGCCTCACAGTGGTATGCTTCACAGGATATGAAATGGATGAAATCCTTAAAGGGAACATAGAGGGCGGGCTCGAGCTCCTTGAATTTGTAGATGTGCTCATAGACGGCCCCTACGTTGAGGAAAAGAGTGCGCCGTTGCTCTGGCGTGGAAGCACAAATCAGGATGTTTATTTTCTTACAGAACGCTATGCTGAATTCAGGGACAGGGTGACGGCCTGTTCTGAAATGGAAGCTGAACTCAAAGTAGGTGCAGATGGTGTTTACATGACCGGAATCTTTGATGTTGAATTCTGGGAGGAACTCAGAAGGAGGCTGGGTGATGGATCTTAGATGTCCCTACTGCCTGAATGAGACCAGACCTGAACTCAAACCGGGGATCGGCTACTGCTGCAGGGAATGTCAGGAGGCACTCCCAAAGGATTATGTTGACCCCCTTAACTCAAGGGCCAGGATAGGTCTTGTGGGGTTCACGGGTCACGGAAAGACGGTTTATCTTACAAGCCTCTTTTATACCCTGAGGGTCCTTTCAAACAGGGATATATGGAGGAACTTCTCATGGCGCACCTGTGATGACCACACCCATAAAATAAAATATTCAGATGTCAGGAACTTTGAAAACTCAAGGCTTCCAGCGAGCACACCTGAAAATTTTCCCAGACCCGCCCTCATACATCTGCAGAATGTTCCATCCATGGGTGACATCTTCCTCAGCTTCTATGATACGGCGGGAAGGGTTTATGAAAGCGCCGAAAAGATAACCGATATGGGAAGATTCGTTGCCCATGCCGACACGGTGTTCTTTCTCATAAGCCTCAGTGAGAGCGGCCTTGGTGAGTGTGATATGGGTGATGTGAGTTTTGAAATGGAGCGTCTCCTTGATATATACATAAGGGGGGTCTATGAGAAGATGCATGTTGACCTTTCAGATAAGCAGGAAATGGTTGTGCTTCTGACAAAGGCCGATGAGATTGACATCCTCCCTGAGGACCTCCATAAATTTTTAAACGAATCTTCATGTAACTGGTGGATGAATGATGACCTGGAGGCCAGATTCAGTGCCCTTGATAACTATTCTGAGAGGATAAAGGAATGGCTGAGAAGTGAGGGCTGTGGAGGATTTGTTAATCTGGCT
>Ga0209508_1002062_pt1 | contig 14073 bp, 15 predicted proteins | sample AD_UKC129_MetaG_FD_184427 | JGI IMG/M metagenome (GOLD analysis project Ga0209508, IMG submission 184427) | Active sludge microbial communities of municipal wastewater-treating anaerobic digesters from Canada - AD_UKC129_MetaG (SPAdes) (version 2) | ecosystem: Engineered > Bioreactor > Anaerobic... | reverse complement strand
CAGGGAAAACTATTTACGATGGGCACATTGTTTTAGATGGTCCTATGCACAACGCTCTGGCCCACTATCTAAATAATATGCTTTATCTCCTTGGTCCGTCTATGAACGAAGCGGTTAATCTGAAGACCGTAAGAGCAGAATTTTATAGAGCACACACTTATATCGAAGCAGAAGACACTTCTTGCTTAGAAGTTGAGGCTGTGAATGGAGCTAAAGTGTATTTTTATGTGACTCACGCCAGCGAAAGGACAAGAGACCCTTACATGGAAATAACAGGAACTAAAGGCAGGGCTTTCTGGGAATTCTCAGAAAAAACTAAAGTGGTCTTAAACCGTGGAGAAGTACTGGAGTTTGATAATCAGGGAGTAAATCCCCATTTAGAGGTTTTTAGGGTCACTGCTCAGAAGCACTTAGGCCTTATAGAAGAGGCATGGTCTACACCAGCCAACTCAAGGCCTTTTGTAGTGGCAATAAATGGGGCTTATGAATCGGCCGGTAAAATAGTTCCTGTTCCCCGAGAATTAGTGAGAGAATTTGAAACTGAATACGGAGAATACAAAACAGTACTGGAAGGTATAGACGAGATAATCGATGAAGCTTTTGAAAAAAGAGCTCTTTTTTCCGACTTGGGTATCAAGTGGGCCATTCCTTCTACGGAGGTAAATGTAGAAGCTTATAAAGCTTTTAATCCCTTTTCTCTAAATAATTCCAGGGAGAGGATAGTTTGAGATGAAATTGTGTATAGTGGGGTCGAGCGGGCATTATCAATATGTGTTGAGCCCTGTAAAGTGCAACCGTAATTTAGACCTGGAAATAGCTGGAATTGCTCCAGGATCAGAAGGAGAAAACATGGAAGACTTATACCAGGAAGTCATAAACTTAGGATATAAACCTCTTATTTACGAAGATTATAGAAACATGTTTGATGAGATAAATCCCGATATAGCGGTTATAAATTGTTATTTTGGAGATTTAGCTAAAGTTTCTAAAGAAGCTCTATCGAGAAACATAAACGTGTTTACTGAGAAACCCGTTGCGACCACATTAGAAGATTTGGAAAGCCTCAAAAAAGCTTACCAGAGAAGTAAAAAAACCTTCGTGGCTATGCTGGGAATTAGATATAAGCCCTGGTTTTTAACCGCTCACCATTATGTAGAAGAAGGCTCTATAGGGAAGGTAAGGTTATTAAATGCTCAAAAATCTTACAAACTTGGTAGGCGAGGAGAAAATTATAAATCGAGAGAGGTATACGGAGGAACTATCCCCTGGGTGGGAAGTCATGGAGTAGATTGGATAAGATGGTTCAGCAGGGAAGAATTTGTATCAGTATATGCTTCTCATTCATCCAAAGACAACCAGGACCATGGAGATTTAGAGATGACTGCTCTATGCCATTTTGTACTCACCAATGAAGTTTTTGCCTCTTTAACTATAGACTATTTTAGACCTGCTAATGCACCAACTCATGATGATGATCAGCTAAGAGTGGTGGGTAGTGAAGGAATTATCGAGGTAATTAAAAATAAAGTGTTTTTAATTGATAGCAAAATAGCAGGTGTTCGAGAAGTTCCCTTAGAACCAGAAGGAAGTATATTCCTGGATTTTTTAAAAGAAGTGGAAGGTAGAGGAAAGTGTTTAGTAACTGCCGAAGATTCTTTCCGGATTACAGAAGTTTGCCTGAAAGCCAGGCAATCGGCAGATGAAGCAAAAGTGATATATCTTTGACCCGGAGGGTGAGGAGTAAAGTTTTGATTTCTTAAGTTCCGGGTAAGGAAGTGTAAAAGTAATGCCTCCCCCGGGAGGTAACCTTAAAAGATGAGAGTAAATACTTTAAAAAGGAGGTTAAATCATGAAGAAGGTTCTTTTATTCACCACCCTAGCGTTATTGGTAGTGTTAACTTTTGGTTCTGCTTTTGCAGTAGAGTTAACCATGTATTCGTCTGATGAGAGTAAAGCAAGGGTCCTAAGACAAGTAGTAGAGTTATACCAGGAGGAACATCCGGACGTAAAAATTGAAGTGGTAGCATTTCCTTATGCCAACTATATGCAGAAGATGTCGCTGGTTTTTCTAGGTGGAGAGCCACCCGATTTACTGGAAACAACTGCTACATATTTGCCACAAATGACCCAATTTTTGAGGAATGTAGGTCCCGATATTGAAGAAAATTTAGGACTGTCTCCCCAGGAATATAAAGACTCCACCTATGATGTTGTAAAAGTCTACTTAGGAGAAGGAGACATCGTTCACGCTGTTCCTCTTCACTTCACAACTTACTCCGTGTGGATCAATAAAGAGATGTTCGAAAAAGCAGGAATAGCTTATCCACCTAAAGGTGGTAGAACAGAACCCTGGACCTGGGAGGAGTTCAAAGACGTTCTAAGGAAAGTGAAAAGCGAAAATGCAACCCCCTATGCCATGTCTATTGAATATTCCGCGGACAAATTTTTCAGCTATTTAGCTTTGTGGAACATAAAGATATTAGATGAAGAAGGAAACTTTGTAATGGACCAATATGAAAATGCAGAAAAAGCGATAGATGAATTTGTAGGTCTATTTAAAGAAGAATTAGTACCTCCTGCCGAATGGCTGTCGGGAGAATCTCATACCAGCAACTTCTTCGGTGGAATAACTGCTGTAGACTGGGCAGGTAGCTGGATGGCCAGAGAATCTTTCAACGCTGAGAAACAAAATAATGTGGCACCCTGTTACGTTCCAGTGATTGAAGACTGGTTCGGAATTTCAGGCGGAGGGTTCTTAGCTGCACCACAAACTGGAAATGCGGAGAAAGAGAAAGCTGCTACCGACTTTGTAATGTGGATAGCAGACAAAGACAAAGGATATACGGAATACATAAAAAGGAGCAGAGACTTAACTGCCTATAAAAACCACAGCATTGATTATGGAGAGCCTCTTTTAGACGAATGGGCAGAAGTTCACCAGGTCTTAGCAGAAAGAGCTCCGGCCTGGAGTACTGAAGTAAGAGCTACTGCAGTATGGAGTAGATTAACTGACACTATAAGGAAAGATCTGGCTTTAGGAATTTCAGAGAGTATGACTGCTCAAGAAATGATTCAGCACTGGAAAGAAGAAGCACAAAGAATCTTAAGTGAGCTGTAAAAAGCTGGCTGAGCCTATTTTTACTAAAATAGGCTCAGCTCTTCCTTTGTGGAACTCTTAAAAATGGGGAGGTGAGCTGGTGACAAAGTGTGGGATAGGGGAAAACAGATTTGCTTTTGTCATACCCGGATTTATTTTTCATTTTTTATTTTATCTCCTTCCTATTTTGTTAATGATAATCCTGGGTTTCTTTTCCTGGGATATCTTAAGTCCTATGAGGTTTGTGGGACTTAAAAACTTCTCCGATTTAATGAAAGACAAATGGTTCTGGAACTCCGTAGTAGTGTCTTTTAAGTATACTTTTCTGGCTGTTCCTATAATATTTGTAATTTCTTTGCTTTTAGGTCTTTTGCTCCAGGAAGAGGACACTTTTTCCAAAGTCATGAGAGTTTTCTTTTACTGGCCCTATATGATACCCATGGTAGCAGCTGGAACCATGTGGAAGTGGCTATTCAGCAGAAATTTTGGTCTGGTCAATCACATTCTAGCCCAACTGGGGCTCCAGCCAGTTAGCTGGCTGGATAACCCCACTTTAGCTTTACTTACCGTGGTCGTAGTTCAAGTCTGGGTTTTAGCTGGATTTATGATGATGATATTTATCGTTGGATTACAGGCAATTTCAGAAGAATTCTATGAGGCTGCCTCCATAGATGGAGCAACAAGTTTTCAAAAATTCTGGTATATAACTTTACCGTTATTGAAAAATACAAATATTTCTGTAATCACGTTATCTATAGCTAATTGCTTCAGAAATTTTACCATAGTGTATATTATGACTACAGGTGGCCCCGGATATGCCACCACTGTTGCTCCCCTTTATGTTTACCAGAAAGCATTTACAGATTTTAGGATAGGATATGCCTCTGCTGGTTCATTGGTGATGTTATTGATAACTTTTGTGATAGCTTTTGCAGTGAGGAAGGCTCAAGAAGGAGGAGAAAGGGAGGGTACAGCATGAAAAAAGTGATAATTATTGTGCTGGCAGTACTGTTCATGATACCTGTTTTCTGGACCATAACCTCTTCTCTCAAAAGTATGAACGAGATTTATAAATATCCTCCCTCCATATTTCCTGAAAAAATCTCCTTGGAAGGTTACGCAAACGTTATTGAACAATCTGATTTTCCAAGATACCTTGCTAATACCCTATTTGTAGCAATAATTTCTACCATTATAACAGTTTTCCTCTGTGTCTCTTTAGGTTATGGGCTCGCTAAAGGCACCTTTAAGTATAGAGGTTTTCTCACTGAGGTGGTCATAGTTACACTTTTCGTTACTGCTCAGGTAATAATGGTTCCCTTGTTTGTGATTATAAGGCAGCTGGGGATGATGGATAGTTTGTGGGGATTGATAATTCCTGCAGTTTTCACTCCTACTGGAGCTTTCACTGCTATTCAATATATGAGGGGGATACCGAACGAATTTTTAGAAAGTGCCAAAGTAGATGGAGCAGGAGAATGGCAGATTTTTTTAAGAATAGTATTGCCCCTTTCCAAACCCTTAATTGCCTCTCTTTCCATATTTTCTTTTACCTGGAGATGGAATGACTTTATCCTTCCTTTGATAGTTATCAACAGCGGTAAAAAATTCACCATTCAGTTAGCGCTGGCTACCCTCCAGGGGCAATATGGTATACCATGGAATGAAATATTAGCTTTCTCTGTTATGGCTATCATCCCTACCCTGGTTATTTTCTTGCTATTTCAAAATCTATTTATGAAAGGCATATCGGCAGGAGGATTAAAATATTGAACAACTATTTTCAAGGTGATACTCTTGAATGACCATAAACGCTTTAAATATTCGACGATGGATGAGTTGATTGCGGACATTAAAAAATTTAATCTGGACATCCCCTTTTCTTATAATTTAGATTTACTCCGGGAAAAGATAGAACTGAACGGGAAAACCATAGGAAATCGGCTGGCCATTCACCCTATGGAGGGCTGCGATTCCACTCCCGACGGTGCTCCTGGAGAATTGACTACCAGAAGATATATGAGATATACCAGAGGAAAAGCGGGGCTTATCTGGTTTGAGGCTACCGCAATTAATGAAAAAGCTCGAGCCAACGACCAGCAACTATTTCTCAATGAAAGAACGGTGAGCGACTTTTCCCTGTTGATAAACAGAATGAGAGAAGAAGCAGATGAAGAAGGTAACCATTCTCCTTACCTGGTTCTGCAGCTATCTCACGCCGGGCGTTTTGGGGACCACAGAATTATTGCTCTTCACGACGAAAAATTAGACAAATTGGCTAAAGTGGAGCCGCATCATCCTGTTATATCTGATAGAGAATTAGAAGAATTAGGAAACAACTATGTGAATGCTGCTCAATGGGCAAAACAGGCCGGATTTGATGCTGTAGATGTGAAAAGTTGCCACCGATATTTGTTGTCAGAGCTCCTTGGCGCCCGGGAAAGAGAGGGCAAATTCGGAGGTAGCTATGAAAATAGAACTCTACTGATAAAAGAAGCAGTAGCGAGAATCAAAAAAGAGGCAGGAATAGAAGTAGCAATAAGGTTGAACATCTCCGATTTTCTGGAGTATCCCATCAGCTGGGGAGTGAACGAAAAAGGAGAGTTAGATTTAAGTGAGCCTTTAAAATTGATAGGTGAGCTAAGGGATATGGGTGTCAAATTAATAAATGTAACAGCAGGAAGTCCCTATATTAACGCCTACATTAGCAGGCCGGCAGATGGAGAGGCGAGAAAATATACTCCTCCTGAATATCCCCTTTTAGGAGTGGAGAGGCTAATAAAATTATCTCGGGAAGTCCAGGAGAATTTCAAAGACATCATCGTGGTGGCAACAGGTTTGAGCTGGTTGAGACAGTTTGCGCCATATGTAGCATCTGGAATGGTAGAAAAAGGGTATGCAAAGATAATAGGTTTTGGGAGAATGGCTTTTGCTTACCCCGATTTTGCAAAGGATATACTGCAGAATAAAGGAATGGATAAAAGAAAAGTTTGTATAACCTGTATCAGGTGTGCAGAGCTGAAGGCTCACAGAAAAATCACCGGTTGTGTCATCCGGGATGGTGAAGTTTATCTGAAACCTTACCGGGAGATAGAAAAAAAGAGAGACCAGGAGTAAAAGGATGAAAAAAACGAAAGCAGATGTACTGGTGGTAGGCTCTGGTGGAGCAGGCCTAAGAGCAGCACTGAGCGCTAAAGAAACCAATAAAAGTTTAGATGTTAAAATAGTGACTAAAGGAGAGCTATTAAAAGATAGCGTCACTGCCACTTCCTACTCCGATAGAATGGCATTCCATGCCACTCTGGATACTACTGAACCTTACAGCGAAGATTCCTGGAGGTATCATGCAGAAGATATTTTTGTAATAGGAGGTATGGTTTCTGACCAGAACTTAGCAGAAGTTTTAGCTAAAAACTCCAAAGATGCTTTTGAATATCTGGATAATTTAGGAGTCCCTTTTGCAAGAGAGGGAAATAGAGTTAAACAATTCAGAACCGACGGCTCAAAATATGCCCGAGCTTGCTTTACCGGGCCTGACACTGCTGTTCAAATTTCGAAAGCACTGGCTAAAAAAGTTAAAGAAGAAAACATAGAAGTTATAGAAAATACTATGATTCAAGGCCTTTTATTGGATGAAGAAAACAGGGTTAAGGGTGCCTGGGGGCTTCAAATCCTGGATAATGAGTATTTTTTCGTCGATGCTCCAGCCATAATTATGGCTACCGGTGGTGCAGGACAGGTGTTTATGGATAATCTCTTCCCTCCTCTGGCTACTGGAGATGGATGGGGAGCGGCGCTGAGAGCTGGTGCAGAATTGGTAAATATGGAGTTTATTCAGATAGGTCTGTCTTCTAAGAAAACAAAAATAGCCTGTTCCGGGAGCTTTATGAGGTCTTTACCTGAAATAGTGAACAGCGAAGGGGAAGATGTCTTACTCAAATATTATAAAGATAAATATTCTCAAAAAGAATTGGTAAATATTCTTTTTTCCAAGGGATGGAGCTGGCCTCTCTCTTGCGAGGAAGAATCTCACATTATCGATGTAGCTGTAGCTAAAGAGATTCAGCAAGGCAGACGGGTTTTTTTAAACTATGCTCAGAATCCCAATTTTTTAGAAAAAGAATCTTTACCAGAAAAAGTATTAGAGTGGTACAGAAATTCACTGGATGAGGATTTGTTAAGGAGTGATTTATTTGCCTCACCCTTATTGAGACTTAAAAAAATGAACAGAGAAATTTATGAATTACTTAAAAGCAGGGGAATAAATTTAGACGAGGAAGGGAAAATTGAAATAGTCCCTGCGGTTCAGCATTTTCAGGGAGGAATAAAGATAAACGAAAAAGCCGAAACCACTATAGGGGGATTATATGCCTGCGGAGAAGCTGCCGGCGGGCAGCATGGAGCCAACCGACCAGGGGGAAATTCTTTGCTTGACACCCAGGTTTTCGGAAAAATATCAGGTCAAGAAGCAGCAATTTATTCTTCTTCAATAAAACAAGAGGGAATTACTGAAGAAGAAACAGAAAAAATAAAAAGGCAGTTTCCAAAATTTTCCCGGGAAGTTGGGGGGAGCAATCAGGTAAGGCACCATATTAGAAAGATTATGACCAGAAACGCCGGAGTTATAAGAGTTCCCCATAATTTGAAGGCGGCTTATGAAGAAATTTGTAGTATAAGGGAAGAAGAAATTCTCCATGCTAGTGAAAGCTTAAAAGACTATCTGGAGACTCTGAATATCCATTTGCTATCTCAATTACTTCTCCAGACTATGTATGAGCGAAAAGAAAGCAGAGGTCCTCACTTACTATTTAAAGATGAGAATAGCATGGAGCTCTATCCCCGAGATGACCAGAGCTGGGCTTATCACTATATAGTCGCCAAATTAAAAGATGGGGCTATAACTCTGGAGAAGAGATCGGTTAACCGAAGAAATTTATAAATGAAGTTACTTTTTGGTAGTTTGATTTTGAAAGCTCGGAAAGTAGGAGAATTAGCCTGAATACTGTACACTATAAAAAATAAAGCACAACAGTACCAGGAAGAGAATATTTAAGATAATATTTGGAAGGATGAGATTATGAAAGTTGACGTTTTAAGCTATGGGGAGCTTCTGATTCGCTTAACCCCTGAGCGATTTAAAACTTTTCTGAAAAGCGACTCCTGGGAAGTGGAAATAGGAGGAGCAGAGGCTAATGTCTTAGCCGGCTGTTCCATCCTGGGATTGAAAACCCAGCTATTGGGGGCTCTTCCAGACAACTTTCTGGGGCGAAGAGTCTTTCAAGAGCTAAGGAGATTTGGGATAGGGGTCGACCATTTAGAGCTCACAGAAGAAGGAAGAATGGGTCTTTATTTCCTGGAGTTTGCTCATCGAAGAGAAGGAGCAGAGGTTCTCTACGATAGGAAAGATTCTACCTTCTCTCATTTTGAGCTGAGAGAAGAGGATTTTTCCTTGCTCTCCCAGAGTTCTCTTTTACATCTCACCGGTATTACTCCTCCCCTCAGCCCCACTTGCGATATGAACGTGAGGAATCTACTCAAGTTCAAGCCTGCCACTTTACAGATTTCTTTTGATGTTAACTATCGCAGCAAACTGTGGAGCCCGGAGGAGTGTCGAAAATTTATGGAAGAAATAATGAAGTCCATAGATATTATCTTTATCAAAGAAGAAGACCTGCAAGTTATTTTTGGGTTAGAAAATGAAGATTATTGGGAAAAGTTAGCCTTCCTTCAGTCAAATTACGGAGAAGACAAAATATATGTTTTAACTGCGGGGGAAAAAGGATGTTTTGTATTGAGTAAGGATGTTTCTATCCACCAGTCTAGCTTTGCTACCGAAGCAGTGGATAGAATAGGAGCAGGAGATGCTTTCGTGGCTGGATTTCTGTACGGATATCTTTCGAAAAAAAACCTGGGAGAAGCTGCCCTGTGGGGCAATGCCATGGCTTCTTTAAAAATGAACGTGGTAGGAGATATGCCCGTTTTTGACCGTCATTTTGTTGAAGCTTTAGTGACTTCTTCTATATCCGGGAAGGTGAATAGATAATGCCTCCTAAAAGTTCTATTGGTGCTTTAGAACAGGCTATTAAAATACTGGAGATAGTGGTTTTTGAAGGGAGAAACGGTATAACTATTAAGGAAATCTCCCGAAAGGTAGACCTCCATCCCTCTACTATTTATCGATACTTGAATACTTTTTTGAGTTATGGTTATGTTTCTAGAAGTACTGATGGTAACTATAAGCCAGGAATCAAGTTGATAGAATTAGGTAACTACGTTCTAAATGGGTTTGATTTAAGAGAAATTGCTCACCCATATCTCGTTAGGTTGGTGAATGAAGTAAACCAAACCGCCCATTTAGCGATCCGGGAAGGGAACGAAGCCATTTATATTGATAAAGTGGAAGGACCCAAGACCCTGCAAATGCGCTCCCGAGTGGGGATGAAAATTCCTCTATATTGTACTGCTTTAGGAAAAGTTCTTCTGGCTTATTCCTCCGAAGAAGACATTGACCACTACCTTAAAGAAGTGGAGTTGGCTCCTCGAACTCAAAATACCATCATCTCCTCTTGCGAGCTCAAAGAGGAATTGCTGAATATTAGAAAACAGGGCTATGCCCTCGATAACCAGGAGAATGAGCAAGGTATAATCTGTGTGGGAGCACCAATTTTTGATTTTACCGGGCAAGTGGTAGCTGCACTCAGCATTTCAGGGTTTTTTAAGGATTTCTCTCCGGATAAAATCCCTGAGATATCATCTTCACTTCAAAGAACAGTCCGTTCAATTTCTCAAGATCTGGGAGGCCCTGGAAAACAAGCTGGTTAAACCAGTCTCCCCCTTATTGAGAGTTAATTATGGAGCTTTCAAACCCAAATACAGAAGTTCAAGAAGAAAGAAAATAAATCTGTACTGAGGCTCATAAAGAGTGGAACACTATCCAGTTATTCGGGAGAATAACTTTTTTATATATAGTTTAAACCGTTAGGCCAGGGTAAGGGTAGCGGAAAAACCTGATCCCACGGTTCACCATATGAAGGCCGATTGAAATCAGCAAATAGAAACCTTGCCAGTGCTGCAAAATCATCAACTACTCTATCTGGCAGCTCAGCTAAAGAAGAAGGAGGAGTGTCTACCGTCCATGTTTCATTGATAATAGGATATATATCTCTCCACAAACTTTCCCGATTAATAACTCTTACGGTAGTGGAAGGGTAATAAGATAAAATCCCCTGTAACCCTCTCGAATTCAAAATTGATGTAAGTATCCTGTCGTAAGTGGGTAATTCCAGAACCACCTGGGTCATTCCTTCATCATTCAATAATCTTTCCAGTAACCAGGCAATAGCTTTTCTCTCTCCTGCATATTCTACAACTTTAAACATCCCCGGATTTTCTTCATATCCTATAAGGTAAGCAAGTTTCTCACTAATTTTCCCTTCAGTCAAAGCTACTACCATGGTCAATTTCAGCACAGGAGGAGGTACCATTGGAACTGCTTTAAGCAGCACTGGAAATTCCAGTCTAGCTCGCTGATATCTGACCGCCTCCCACCTGTATATGTCAAAAAGATCGGTAGCACCATTTCCATCTCTGGAAATATAGTAATGCATTCCTTCTGCATCACCAGCAGAATATTTATTTTTCTCAAGTACAAATGTAGCTGCACCACCTATCTTCACACAGGAATTCCTTTTATATAGACCTCTTGCTCCAGAGATGATAACCAGCCCGATACCTTCTTCATCTAATCGTTTAAACACTTCATGGAGAAGGCTGGTTCCAATTCCCCGCCCCTGGTAGTCGGGGTGAGTGCACACTGCTCCCATATTTGCCACATTAACCTTGTGGCCATATATCATTACTATATTCTTCTTTATTCCAATATGAGCTACGATTCTTCCATCATCAACAGCTACATAAAGGTCAGGAGCATTCTCAGCACATATAAGGGTAGGAAACTGCCTTCCCATAGAAGGCTCCAGTCCACTCAAAGTACGAAATACATAGTTAACCAAATCTAAAATCTGTCCCACTTCTTCTGGTCTGGCGGAACGGAAACTTATCATAGCAATTCCCCCCTTACATTTTTTGTGCTCTTCTTTACCTGTTAACTCCCTAAATTTAACCATTAACAGCCCTTTTTGTCTATGGGCCACTACTCAATTCTGAAATAACTATTTAGGTAAGATTGTTACAGGATACCAAGCTCACAACGATATAAGAAAAGCGCGGAAATGCCTCTATTATCTTCTCTGTTGAGTATCCAGCACAAGTCTAAAAAGCAAAAGAGAAGAGCTTGCAAAGAGGGATGCAATGATTATCAGTAGTCTTTTACTTTTATGTTTGTCTTTTGATTTCCGGAGATTATAGTATCCTGCAAAACTGATTAAAATGTTAAAAACTTTAAAAAGTAAATTATATCGAAAGTCAAAAACTCAAGGTCGCTACGTTGGGGACTTTTTTCCACTGAGGGAGAAAAAACAGACAGCCTACGACGTAATACTTAATGACTATGAGGGGGAAAAGACCCCTTCACAACCCCCTTTCTTTTTTCCTCTCCTTTAATTTCTTCTTCTTTCCCCCTCCCCTTACTCCTTTTTTCCCTTCACAAACAGATTATTCGCTAATCCTGATATGATACCGAAGCGAAAGACAGTCGAAGGCCTTCACAGCTTCCTCAGCTCTTCATTAAACTGTTCAGGAGACAGTTTAATTTCACGTAATATCTCTCGAATAAGAGGCCTCGCTAATTTTCTTCCTGGATGATGAGGAATTGTGGTTGTCCGCCCGTCGATATGTCGGTAAAAGACATGGCTTCCTTTTTGACGAACCTTTTCAAATCCCAGCTTTAAAAGCAGATTCTCCATCGTTTTGGCATCGACCAGGGGAAGCTTACTCACTCACCCACCTCAATCTCCTGTAAGCCCACAAAACGTGGCAAATCCTCCTTCAAATCCGGGTCTTCTTCCAAACAGAGCTCGAGCACCTCTTTTAAGTTTTTTTGGAGTTCATCCCAGGTCGCCCCTTGAGTATGCACTCCCGGAATACCAGGGACAATTCCAACATACAACTTTGTTTCAGGATCCCACTCTATATAAGCCACAAGGTTTTTCATGCTTCACCTCCTATAGAAATACACCCTTCCTGCCTTAGTGAGCCAACGGAATGTAGCTTTAGTGGATTAAAAGATTTTCTACATCCCTGCAGCTTCGCCCCTAGGGCTCTTAAAAGAGAGCTATTGATATTCACCAGCCCAGTTCCCGCTTTATTTTATCACAATCCATTCAACCATTACATATGTTGCTCTTCTCTATCATCCCTGAATGGTTCTATCGACAATAAAGGGGAGCACCCCTTTATAATCCCCCATTAAAAACATAAAAGGCAAAAGACTACTGAGGAAAGAAAAACAGAACAATAAGGGGGGTAAAAACCTCTTATCGCCCCCAAAAAGCAAAATAAATACAAAGAAAACACACAAAAAGCAAAACTAAAAATCACTGGTGGGAAAAGCATCCATCAGTGGATGCCTGATAAAAGCACTCAGGCATGACAGAAAAGGAAACCTTGAAGGGAGAGGGTTAGGGTGAGGGTGTTTTCTCTCATCACGAGGGCCGTTTTGTCGTATCTCGTAATGACAATTCTTTTCTTTCGGAAAGAAATCCCGCAAGGACCACATTATATATGAAAGCAGCTTATTTCTTATAAATTTCATCTCTTTTCCCCACCCGCACTACCAAAATCGTGACTTCTTTCTTTTCTACGGCATAAATTACCCTGTAATTCCCCACTCTGTACCTGTAAAAAGTTTTAAGCTGACCTTTTAGAGGTTTTCCTATCTTGAGAGGGTCTTTTGAGAGGTGATTTTCTACTTTTTCCACAATCAATCGGGCATCTTTTCTGGCAATCGGTAACAGGTCCTCAAGTGCTCTTTTTTCCCAGAGCACCTTCCACTTTTCAGATGTCAAGGTAATGCTTTACCTCATCAGTAGTCAAATATTCTTTGTCTCCGCTCGTATATCTTTCAAAGGCTATTAAATAATCTTCTAACTCTTCCAGATATTCCTCTAAGGCTTTTCTCACCAGATAGCTTTTGGTTCTGTCAGTTTTCTTAGCCAGGTCTTCTAACTTTTTAACTAAATCTTCAGGAACACGGGCAGATAGAATTACTTCATTTCCCATCACTTTTCCTCCTTTCTGAGTGTATGATATTGTATTACAATGTAATTATTCTATCAAGGAGAATCCTGCATATTCTTTCCCTTACCCTCCGAGGGAGAGGGTTACATCTTTTTCCCCTCGCCCTTGACGGGAGAGGGTTAGGGTGAGGGTGTCTTCTCCTCAAAAAATACTTTTCCTCAGCAACTTCCCCCTCCCTCGCTCACCCTGCCAAATCGTTGATTTGGCAGGGAACCCGGGCACTCCCTCCCTCCAGGGGCGGGAGAAAAAAAATGCGGGAGACTCAGTTTCCCCCTCTCCCTCGACGGAACCTACATATTTTCCCTCTCCCTCGACGGGAGAGGGTTAGGGTGAGGGTGTCTTCTTGCCGTTATTCCTAAATGTTTCTATCAGGAATCTAAATTACCTAAGGACAAAAGTCTTTGGATTCTCGATTAAAAATTTCGGGAATGACGGATGAGAAAGGTCGTCACTCCTGAATGGTTTTATCAGTGGTCCACAGTATTTAAAACCCTTTAGATTCCCGATAAAAGCGCTCGGGGATGACAAAACTTAGGTGGTAAACCCCCTATCACCCCCCAAAAGCAAAAAAACGGAAAAAATAAAAGATAACGGAGGGAAAAATGCGTCTTCCTCAGTGGATTCTCGGCTACGGTTCGGGAACAATAGGGGAAAAAGAAAATAAGTCTGCGGAGCTACAGAAGCACTCCGCAAGACTTATTTTCCGGTAATTTTGAGAAACCCATTACTATTAAGAAAGTCCTGAGCTCCAGCTGGTGATAGAAATATCCCCGCCCTCA
>Ga0209508_1002060_pt1 | contig 14084 bp, 16 predicted proteins | sample AD_UKC129_MetaG_FD_184427 | JGI IMG/M metagenome (GOLD analysis project Ga0209508, IMG submission 184427) | Active sludge microbial communities of municipal wastewater-treating anaerobic digesters from Canada - AD_UKC129_MetaG (SPAdes) (version 2) | ecosystem: Engineered > Bioreactor > Anaerobic... | reverse complement strand
TTTCGTTCAATTCTATTGTTGTATCTATTAAGAGAGGCGTTTTCATCAGGATAATATCAATCGTTTGCCCTGGCTGAATCCTGTTCAGTACTGGTCCTGCTGGAAGCCTCCCTTCCTTATAGCGGGAGGCTGCGATATCTGAAGGCGATTTTGTTATGCAGTGTATTATATCAGATATTTTTACGGTGGATGTCATTTTTTTAGTCCCCTGATTTGTGAGGCGAGCTCCTCGCTGAATGGAACTCTTACGCCAATTGCGCCGGCTCCTCCTGTCTGCACATTATTCACGCTCCAGTTATCACCGTCAAATCCATTGTTTCGAACATACCAGATCCAGCTTTCCTGGATCACCCACCATTCACCACCACCCCACGTGTTTTCGGGGTTTAAGGGGTTCTGGATTTTTTCCCCTTCGACTCTCATTTTTTCACATCCTGTTTGGTACTGCGCGGCCTCTTCTGGAGCTTCCCGCTTTGGATCTGGGTATTCAGCCTTTTCGAAGGCTTTTTTGATTTCGTCAATTTTTTCCTGTAGCTCCTTAACTCTTTTCTCTTTCTTTTCTTTCCTCTTCTTTGCCTGTTCTCTCCGATATGCCAGGGTAAGCTCTTCCCTGACATTCAAAATTTTCTCAACGACTTCGGGCTGCGCTGTGAGCCAGCCTCTCAACTCTCCGTCAAACGCGTCCTCATCGTCCCAAAATTTCTCGAAATACTTCGAGATCTTTCTCCATACATCCCGGGGAACTTCTGCGCTTAGAGAGTACCATTTTATTCCGGTCTCTGCGCTCCGCCCTGCATATGTTAGGTGGATATTTTTCAGCGCGAAATTTGTTTTAGCTGCCTGGAAAGCATTGTAAACTTCATCGGGAAGCCCGATGAACAACATCGTTTTTCCGTTTTCTTTCACGTCGAGTTTTTCAATATTCATTGCGTTGTGCCCCTGGATTTTACCGCAGTAAGTGGTTTCAGCGGTCTTGCCGCCGTGGGTACAAACGAGTTTTACCTGATCTTTCTCTTCATTTATGTAGAATTCAAATGTTCCGAATTTAGTTATCTTTTCTCCAATTTTCTGCATTTACTCAACCTCTTTCATTGTTGTAGTATATACTATATAGCCAATACTATATATACTTTATGGCTGTAAAAAAAGATACAACAATTGCATACATCTGCGATATCAGACCAAAAACAAAAAAAGGAAGAACCGGAGAACCTTTCCAACAAAAAAAAGAAATTATGGCGTTAGCGCCCTTACTCTATCGGAATCTTCAATATATCTGCAACTTTCCCAGGTTCACAAGTTAAAAAGCCGGTCATGGTTCCCTCTTGCCCGAAGTCCTCGAAATAACTTTCAACCTGGTTCCACATGCCCGCCGGGATGTTCTCCAGGCTCAACTTATAATACTTCTTTCCGTTCAGCATTGAGATTCCAGCCGGCTTCAAGGTCAATGTCCGGAGCTCTGCGTCCCAGAGGACCTTCTCGAAGGCCTGCACTACTTCACCCGGCAATTCAAGATAGGGATGTCCTAATTTTAGCTTCTTCACGTTCACAGCTTTTCTATTGTGAATAATCTCTATTTTATCCGCTGTTGTTTCCCTTCTGACTTCAGGTATTAATTTTCCTTCTTCGTCTATATCGAAAAGCTTTATTATTAATTTTTTGCCTTCAATATAATAAAATAATCTTTTCTCTTTGTAGTCTTGCTCAAAAATGGCATCTCTCCTGATAGCGTTTTCTTTTCTCTTTCTTGCCCTCTCTTCCAGGATCTCCACAGGCATCTCGAAGGACGTCGGCAAGTCAATATTGGGATAGAAGAATTTCAGGTCCAGTGGTGCCAGGTCGATAATATATTTTCCTTCTTCATTCGGTTTGAGATCCTCGTCTCTCAATATTATTTTCCCGCGTTCTGAGATAATCATAAACGATGAATCATCAATCGCAATTACCGGGACTGATTGAAAATTATTTGAGTTTCCTATTCTGAACAATTTTATTCTACATAGTCCGTTTGGGTCTGCCATTGTTTTAATCCTCCTTAACTTTAAGTTTCCAAAGATCCTTTCTTTTAACCACGCCTGCCGACACTAAAATAAAATCGTGCCAGCTTAAACCAGATTTTTCTTTTAATTTTACTAATTTTTCTTCCTGTTCGCCTTCAAATGTCACGTTTATTGTTATCATGTGAGAAGTAGGTATGCAACTAAAACTATTTAAAACTTACTAAGTGTTGTACTAAGTTAAATACTAAGTAATTTACTTAGTAACCTTTAAATAAGTTGACTGCGTAAAGGTATCTAGTGAAAAGCCCTGAAATGTGGGGCACATGGAGATAAAATTATGACAATATTTGTAGTGAGATATAACGATGAAGAAAAAGAATTTGAGGACCCACACGAAGCGAATATGTTCGCTATGGAAACAGGGCTTGGGTTCCCAGATGTGATTATTATAGAGAGTGATTGAAATTATGATAAAAGAGATATTCGTTAGCGCATTAACTGTATTAATCGTGTGTGGACTTTTTAAAAATGGACAGACCGAGCTTGCTAATGGAGTTATAGCAGGGATATGTTTAGCAGCAGTAGACTATATAATCGTAAAAGCTCCCTGGTGAAATTGTGACTCGTTTAGTCTGCCGGAAATGTGCCTCTGATATCCTGAATTGGAACGGGGTACATTGTCCGTTTTGTGGTAGAAAGTTGATAGTGATTGAGAATGAGGATTATTGGGATGAAGTTGAGAAGGTGTTGAAATGCCAAAAATAATAATCATAAATGAATGCCGTGAATGTAATTCATGCGACTGGGTCGCAGGAAAACCCAGATGTTTTCATGATGGAATTCGAGGGGTTTAAACTATGATAACAGAAACAGAAATCATCAAATATGCAGGATATTTCTTTTTCTTTTTGCTGATTGGTCCTGCTGCAATAGTCGCAATATTCAATATTTCATTCCTGATTTTGATGCAACTTAAAGAGCTTAAAAAGCGCATAAAAGGAGAAAAAGACAAGTACGAGCAATTATACCTCGATAGCGTTGCGTGGATGGAAATGAGTAAAAATTAACCTCCAACTTGTAGGAAGAATGTGAAGGTTGAGAAAGGGGTGGAATAAAATGTTCAAACTAAAAAATATAGATTGGCAATATATAGATAACATGGGATTCCTAGCAGTTGTTAGTTTCTTTGCCATGGCTCTAGCTATTATGCTTTTAGAAATCCTCAATACAATCATTCTAAAATTTGCATTTTTTGTTATAAAATTCGGTGTAAAAAGTGCAGTTTTCGCGATAGGGAAGTTCGTGCTTCTATTGGTTGTATTGTGGATTGGAGTTGTTGTTTTTTGTGAGGTTACGGGGAAGTGATTTTAAAATTCAGTTGCAGTAGACCGTTTTTCTTTTCTATTGTACCAAACTTTAGAAAAAAATAATCAGGATAGTTTTGCTTTCGCTGCGTTCATTATTGTGAGGTTTTGATCCAGGCCATCTCTTTTTTTAAATATAGCGAGAATTGTATTTCATTATTTTTAGCCCTCGCTCATCATTTTCGTGATACCCACAAGGGCACTGTAAGCCTGTGACGACCCACACCCTGATGCCGTCTACCATGACTCGGCAGTAGGAATCTTGGAGGGTATCCTCGTTGCAGAATGGGCAAGTTACCATTACTCAAACACTTCCTCATTTGACTTTTGCTTCGCCTATAATTCCTTCGAGTACGTATAATAACTTATCCTCTCAAAAACGCGTTCCCGAAATATGTATATGATATATACATAGTCTCGGAAAAAAAGAAGCCTTTATAGGGCTTCTGTAAGCTCAGAAGTAGCTAAAGCAGGCTCTATTTTACAGTTTTCCTGCTTCTCCTTCCTCAGATTTTCTACCTTTTTATACGCTTCTAAAATTTCAGTGACGGCTGCCCCTCGGGCAAGTGTGTAATCTTCACCTACAGCCTTAGAGATGTACTTCACATCCGCGCTGCTGCAAACGAACCATACCTTATCACACTTTTCGAGTGCCGCAGCCTTTTTCTTGACTATGATATCAAGGTTCTTTTTGTTGTATCTCTCGTACTCCCAGGCAATAGTTTGACCGTTAATTTTGCTTATGATATCCTGCTCCCCTGTGTGGTTTATTTGAATTTCTTCAAATCCGTACTTTATCAGGAGGGCTGCAAGCTGCAACACACTTGCATAATGATCAAGAGTTTGATCTCCCAAGCCAGGCAGATTAACTATCTTGTTCTCAATCATTCCTTGTGGCGCATATGCTGTTACTGTGCCTGCTTTGTCTACCCTAGTTACCTGATGTTTTTCATATCCCCGCTGTAAAAGTATAGAAGAATCTCCAGTAATCCAGTCTTCAAAGATTATCTTGTGATCACGGACCAGGTTTTTATAGGCTTTCTTAACCAGAAAACCAGCTTCGGGCGCTGCTTTTTCACCTTCTCGAACAACACCTTTGATTATGTCTTTCTCTAGTCTAGTTGGCTCAAATCGGATAGGAATTCTTTCATCCTTGAAGAGGAGTAAACCTTCTCCTACATCACAGTTGCATAGTATATCACACTCCTCATCGGACAAATGGAAATAGTCTTTCACGTCATCGATTGCGTTTTTGATGTTGTTTCCAAGTAGAATATTTATGAAAGTGTTTGTTTTAAACTCTTCAGAGACTTTATTTTTCTTGAAGTCAGCTGGTTGGTGTGTTGCTATCCACAAGTAGAATTTGTGACTCCTGCCTTGTGTGAGTGTGTCCAGGAGGTTTCCACAGAGCTCATCATTCCTGAGATATACTGCACCTTCATCGACTGCCAAATAAGTTTCCCTTTCAACATCCGTGCTAAATCTTGTTGCAAGCATCCCATTCACAATGATCGACATGAAGGATTTGATAGTTTTAGGAACTTCTGACATATCAACTACAATCAGATCTTTGCTCAGGTCCAAACCTTTAGTCTGGTTGTTGTACCTGCTGAAACGTCCGGTTTCACTGAATTGATATGTCTTGTTTAGCAGAGCTTCTGCGGTCTTCTGCTTCGTTCCTAGTCTGTCGTCGGCTGCATCTAAAGCCCATATAGCCCTAAGATCTTTGTAAACCGGCATCTTATTTTTAAAGCTCTCTGGATCATCTCTGTAAATGTGAGCTTGCTCATAGACCTTATCCAAGGTTTCATCCAGGTAGCTATCCATATTCGCTGTAAAACCATTCCCAAGCCATACCTTGTGGGCATAGATGAGTGTATCCTTTTTCAGATCGTACGCTTTTGCGTAAGCATAAGGAGAGCTTCCCATGGTTTCAGGATCTATCAGGATATCAAGAGGATTGAGGTACTCGGATCCGTTCATACCTATATCAGCTATACAGCCTCGATCCTGATAAAATTCTGCTACAGCTCTATAGTTCGTACCCTCGTCTGCTTTGGGAGTCGTGTATATTACCCTAGCGTTCCGCATATCCATCAACCGTGTCAGGAGAAGTAAAAACGTAAAGGTCTTTCCCGAGCCAGTAGAACCGCACATAACGAGTTGCTTACTCGCAAGTGTGTCGAGGTCCAGGAGAATTTCATTATTCGTCAGAAGATCTTTTCCAAAGTAAAGACCTTTATCATCAGTCCGGCTGTTCAGGTTTGAAGCTGCGCATAATGCCGCCGCTCCGTCCGTTCTGACTTCCACCCAAGACTTTGACTCGGAAACAGGAAGAGGGAGAGCACTTAAGAACATTTCCAACATTTTTCCCGTTGGGATACACACTTCGATAAGCTCAGATTTCAGGATTGCTATGATTTCGCTTTCTGCCCTGAAAACCTCGCTTTCCCCACCCTTGATAACGATAATGAAAGAACTGTGAAACGTTCTTTGTGAATTGAAATAGATCTGTCTGTAATTGTTCACAATATCTTGATGTTGCATCATTAACTCAAGATCTGGGTTTCCTTTGTGTGTAATTTCCCTCAACCTTTGTGCCTTGTTGACATTGTAACTTGCCTGCTGCAAGCTTTCTTTAGTGTCCGTACCTGGAATTTGTATAAGGCTAGTGGAGAGCATTATTTTAACACCCTCGAAGGATAACTCCTGTAGCCTCTCAATAACCTTACTAGAAAGCTCTCTTGGGTATCCCTCTGCGCCTGTAGAACTTCGTAGACCACACACAAGGCATCTCACATATGTTCTCTGATCGAACCTTAAATGTGTATCATACGTTTCCATCCTGGATGGCAATATTAGCCTTGCGTAAGATCTCTTCCATGCTTCATCCTGTGCGTATTCATCAGCTTTTTTTAACTTCTTTTTAACTTTCCCTACTGTCGATTTCATAGCTCCTAAAATCATGCTGCTCATACTGCCACCTCTGAAAACATTGTTCTATAACAATCAATTATCTCTCTCGTTTCTGTGAGAATTCTAGGTCTAAGGTTTGCTCCTTTCATGTTTTTAAGCAGTCCAGGCGCAACTGCTCCGTACTGGATCTTCGCTTGGTCGATATTTTTTTGCTTTCCGAGACTCAGAAAAGCGTAATACTTCCAGGCAATGACCTTGCTATCGTCTTCGGAAATTTTTAGATATAAGTCTGTCAAATGTTGGTTTCTCGGTTTGAATGTCCCTGCCTGGCTTGACAGATCAAGCAGGAAATTAAGTATAGGCTTCCTCGGTTCAAGGACTGAACATGACAGTGTTTTAAAATGCGTATTTGCCGGGATACCATTAACCAACTTTTCCAGCTTCTTTTCGTGCTGTTCTCTTTCCTCGTCTGAGATCCGATTTGGATGAGTTTCCATTATTATTCCAAATTCATTACCGGCAAACTCAATTATTCCGTTTTCATGGATCTTTTTTATTGGGATAAACTTTTCTAGTTCATCGACTAGTGTGTCGAATGTATTGACCACATGCTTTCCTCTTTTGTCAGAAATTAAAAATTTCAATTTGTCTATATTGTACTGGGTTTTTTCTTCTGTTCTGAAAAAACGATACCAAACGTTGCCAACTAGATATGCAATTCCAAAGTACATCAGCACGTCATAATAATTCTTGTATAGAAACTCATTCGCTATCATTCTAAAAAGATAAAGCCCTATACCGATTATTGTAAGTGTGATCCAAGTATGTATACAGGTAAAATCCAGAAATCTATCGTCTTTTACCTTTGTTATTGTCTTCGGCGGTTTAGGCTGACTGTATGGGCTGATATCGCTCATTTACACCACTCCTTTTGATACTGCAAATTTGATACCCTGTTTCAATAACGTGAATTTTCCAACTAAACAGTACCAACACACCAAAAAAATCGATATTGTCAAGCAAAGAGTTCCCAGCGGTTCACTACCGACAGGCAACCCCTTGATAACATGAATTCCGATGACAGTAAAAAGTATGGCGATTGGCTGCATCATAAGAATCCTGATAATTTTTTCGATTGCATCAAAAGCAAACTCTCGTGTTGACTCAGGGACAAGTAACACAGCGATTACCGAACATATGACGGCAAAAATGTATATCAGAAGATACCGAATTGCGAAAAAAACGAACAGCACAAGATCAAACAGAGCCAAGCAGGCATACAGTAACAGGTTTTCAGGGGCTGGTGCTATCATATCAATGCTCGGCATTACAGCATATCCGCTTAGAGCTTCTATGATGTCGAGAGCGAACATGTATATTATGTTTGCTGCTAATGCAAGCATACACATGCAGATCCCGCCAATGAACCTAGACTGTGAAAGGTCCTTTTCTCCAAATACACTGGTCGTAATCTTCAGTTGTGCAGCTCGTCGGTTGAACCATTCCCCGATAATGAATAAAACCACAAAATAAATAGCAAGATTGTTATAATTCTTGTAAAGTTCCTGGATAAACGGGTCATCATACGGGTTTGGAACAAATGTAACAACGGTAATAATTGCGCCTCGCATGCTGCCGTATTTTTCTGTAACCTCACTGTTTTCGAATTCTGAGTACATCCCATCGATCAAGCTTCTTAGAAACAAGCTGTTGCCCTTAGAAACTGATTCTGAGAGGATGTCCGGGGCATCCACGCTCTCGGTTATTGTCTCCGGTTCAGGTTGCCTTTCTGGTTCCATAGATTCGTTAGACTCAGCGGTCCCTCCAAGTTCTTCGGTCTGTTTTTTTGCATCAGAGAGGCTTATCACACGCTTTTCGGCTGGCTCAAGTATGCCATTGGGGTCTGCCTTAATGTTCTTTAGATTCTCTTCTTCTGCTGCGCTTCCTATAGTGGAAAACAGCAACAAGAGAACCATAGCTAAAGCTAATATCCTCATTTTATCATTCTCCTGAAGTTTCTAAAAATCGCAATTCCAGTAATTATCAAAGTCCCGGTGTAAGGGACTATATCAGGATTGATAGAACCAGTTTCTTCCTGTTTCTCTATAATCTCAAAATCAGTGACATCCTGATAACCCTGTCTAGAAATACATGTAACCTTAAGCGCTCCTTTCTGGAAGCTTCCAGGCAGGTATATTTTGTTTCCCTGATGGTGTAGGTCCCCTACCCAGATATCTTTTTCAATGTAGTGTGTTACCTGCTTGTCTTCATAGTGTACCTTAACGGCTGTAAGGCCTTCTCCCTGAACATTAACAAGCGAATAATTCGGGTAAGCAATTACCTGGACCTTGCTGTTAAGGTCCAGCTGTACATTAGGATATTTGAAACTGTAATCCATTTTTAGAATATCAAAGATACTGCGGAAAGCTTTTTCACTTGTTTCAATATCTATTGCCGGATCGTTTTCATATGAGATATCACCAAGAGGAACACCCATAGTTTCGAGGACCTCCGCGTCCACGAACTTGTTATCGTGGATATAGACGTTTTTTCCACCGTGATACCAAATAGCTCGGAGACCCGGATCAGCGAATGTATTGAATCTGACTTCGATGTCTTCAGTGGGAAAGCCTTTTTTTGCGGCATTGTATCCTTTTGAACTCCCGGCATCGCCTATTTGAAGCCCATTTTCGCCGTGTTTATAAGCTCCGTAAGACTCCCCACCGTAACTGAAAAACAGATTATACTCTATCAAACATTGTTTACAGTTATCTAGCCTCGCACAGTCAGATGTTATACCTGCTATTTTGTTGTGATGTATGTGACCGCCGCCACGCACTACCGATAAGTATATCCCTTCGTGCTGACAGTTCGAGATGAAATTATTATATATCTCCACATTCTGCGCATAGATGATGTATATACCATCTGAAAACGCATTGTAGAGTTTCATGTCATGAATTTTGATATTGTTCGCAAAGTCCCCACTATATCCTCCGATGTTGATTAATTTCTCACAATCATGTTCTCTACCAGGTTGAGAATTCGCGTAACTTCGAGGTAGTTTTCCAATGTTGCCGTCAATCTGAAACCCGGCGATTTCTACGTTTTTCAATGATTCCTTACAGCTTATTACCCCGATTCGCCCAGTGAACCATTGTGAGCTTCTAGGGGAAACCCTGATAATTGCCTCAGGATCGCCTGTTAGATGAACATTCGAGCGAATCACAATTGTATTGTCTACGTAGTAGACCCCAGGGTTAAGATAGACAGTGCCGCCACCCGAAGCTGCAACGGTTTTTATTGCTTCGTTAATCTGGTTTTGGTTAGAATGAGTATCAGATGGGCTTAGAGTGATCCGGTTTTCTTCTCCTGCCTTCGCTATTCCTGTGCACAAAATCAAAAGAAAAAGAAGGAAAGAAGGGACTATTTTCATATCTTAGATCCTGTCTTTGTAAACACATTTCGGGTTTATAGGGCAGCCCGGAAAGCAGCCGACATAACGACCGAGACAGCGAGACGGGATAATTACCGACTCTTGCCCCCAGGTCTCGATGTATGCTTTGAGAAATCTCATTTCATCACAAGCCTGTACTTGTTTTCGTTCAGGTCATAGATCAGCTGCTTTCGCCTGAGCATTGTATCAATTGCCGTTTTCAGGTCATACTCGTTGACCTCCTTGAACTTTTGATACAAATCGTTGCTCTTGATAGCGAAATAGTTCTGTTGCAAACAAAGGCTTATTCCTTTTATCAGGTCTTCTTTCTCAATTTCGTTCATGCCATCACTCCGGGACAAAACTTGAGATGTAAGGTACTACAACACTAAAAATCACAATAAGCGCAATCATGACAGCAATGCTGTCAATTACCAGGCCTTTGAGGTTTTCGCGCTCCTCAACTGCTTCGTTTACCTTCTTGTTGCTCCGAGCCCACAGACTACGTGCTGATATCACGATAGTACAGGCAACCATCCCGAAAACACAGATGTGAATTGCATACTCCAGGATAAATTGACCCAGGTCCGAAAAGATCCCCAGGTTTCTTACTATATCATTTGTGTTCGCCGGCTGCAGTGATCCGTCAAAAGCCCCATCAACTGCAAGTGCGTTACCCGCTAAAGCCGGAAGTGTTCCAACTGCGAGAGACACCCGGTTTATTATTGCTCTTGTATTCAACTCCATATTTTACCAACCATGGGTTAATTTTATCTACGATAAGATAAGATAATATACAATTGTCTTATACAGATATAAACTTTACCCGAGGATAGATACGTTTATATTCTGTTATCTGCATAAAAGGAGGATATGGCTATAATCAAAGGCACGGTTAAGTGGTATCGAATGACTAGAAAAGACTCTGATGCAATATCAGGAAGATTGAACATAAAAGATAAACTCGCTTCAATAATCGATTTTCCAGAAAAAGAAGAGCTACATGCAGAATATGATACAGAAAAACGTGAACTAAGAATTAGAATGTTATAATTCTTGCACTGATGAAGAATAAGAGCAATTGAGGGGACGGCCTGGACCGGATTGCAAGTTCTGTGGATTTTCATACTTCAGAGGAATAAATGAACTACTGGAACCACGTAAAAGCCTGTCTCGCAGTCGCCATATTCTCTTCGATTGGTGGCTATCAGACAGGCTATTTAAATTTTCAAGGACTGCAAAACTTCTGGCTCGGTGCAATCCCTTATACTCTATTCATTACTTGTGACCTGGATTCTGAGAAAAGCATTGTTAGGAAGTTATGGGGTCCACTTGGGATTATTTGGAGCCCGTTCTCCCATGCTGGGCATAGGGAAATACTGCATAATCCCGTTTGGGGTCCGTTTATTCTTGTTTGTTTCTTGTGGGTTCCTTTGACTGCTTATGGGGTTGACGTAGCGATTGAGAGTATAATAGGTGCTATACTTATGTTAGAGACTCATATAGTGAGTGATAAGATGTATTCAGGATATCGGGCTATAGTGCCTAATTGGATTGAGAAGAAAATTAAGAAGGTGTTTTAAACTGCCCGATGGAATATACGAACCAAGAAAACTATCTACCGAAAAGAAACCGTCTTCAATTCTCCGCTTTGGCATATTTATAATTCTTCTGATTGTATCCATACATATAATAACCGACTCAATTCGCCCTGAACTCCGTGACGAATTTTACGGAGAGTGTGTAGAGAAACATTCATTTACGCTTGACGGGGTAGAATATTACAGCGTAACGTTACAAAATGAGGAGTTTCGCCTTCCGTGGTTGGTTACAGAAGAACAGTACAAAACCGCCGAAGTGGGTAAGAATTATAGATATCAGAGTTACTGGAAAAACGGGGAAACTGTATCATATCATTTAGACGAGGTAGTTTAAAATGAGGGAATATAAAAACGATAACAGGAGACTGAGAGATTCTAAGGCTCTTAGAGAGGTTTTTAGACGTGCCTGATACACAAACCCCTAATTAAACCACAAAATCCAATGGTGAGCCTAAGAATGAGCCGAGATTGAAAAAAGAGCATGAAAAAAGAAAAAGAAGATTTAGTTTGAGTGTTTGAGTGTTGCCCTGCGAAAAAATGAGTTCTGTATCGACAGATTTCATAGATGTTTGTTTCAATCCTTGTTTTGGTGGACCAGGACCAGGGCAACCCTCTAAGGACTGATTAGATTTACAAGCGCCCGCTTCAAATTCAAAATTTCAATCCCTCGTGTTTCAATCCCTCGTAGGTCTGATTCTAAGCGCATGTAAATCTCTGTCAACATTGCAGAGGAAACCACAGCTTGTTATGCGAAACGGAATGAGTCCTCAATCCATGAGCTGGGTTTACAATGTTGCAGGTAAGAAAAAATTAGAAATGATATGATATAAAGGTTTTGATTTTGATTTTTAGACAGTTAAATTTAAGAAGTTAATTTTTTCTGAGCTGTTTTTCTAAGAATATTTTCAAAAGTTCCACACGATGCAAAGGAAACACACCCCTACAAAAAAGCCTAAAATCCTAAATTTTGCACATTCAAGGTTGTAACAAACCATTAACACAATTAGTATGAAAAATCAAATAATTCGTAACATTTGCTTATATATGAAATCCGCTAAAACCTCGATTTCCAGTGGAAAGTTTGAGTTTTAGGAAGACCAAAAAAATGACAAATAAAACAGGCAATTTCCAAGGTTTTTGTTTACTCAACTGAAAAAAACGTTATCGGGTGAACGTGCCTATGTGTTTTGCCAACAAGCTATTCCAAAGACTATAGACACATTTTTTAAAAACGCTATCAGTGGAATTGATTTTTAGACTATGATATTTCACCTGCCGATGAGCCTATACGTAAACAGAAAAAAAGATTAAGATTAACATAGCCTTATAAATACCTTGATTCTCCCAGTCGTAAACCAGACACCATCAGACAGCAAAATTGAAGAAAATCAGTAAATTTCAGTTTTTGTGGTGTCCGGTTTTTTATCGACTGATAACGTTTTTGTTTTCCTGGTGTCCGGTGGTGTCCGGTTAAAAACGGTATCGGGATATATATACCGGACACCGGACACCAAAAAACGACTTTTTTCAAAAAATTCTGTATATAGGTGTCCTGTCATACCCAACATTTCATTTCCCCCTCTCCTTCAATACAGCTTCAAGAATGAAACACCATGACCATTTTTCTTTTCCTGCTCCATCAACTATATTTTGGTAATCAATTTTCCGATATTCGAGAAGCAGCAGGTGGCCACCCTTTCTTAACTTCGTAGTTCAATTCTCTGTAATTCGGGTTTTGAAATGACGAGCCACATTTCATGCATTTATACCTGTTTGAGCCTGTCAAACCTCTACAACGCCTGTAAAGCTGACCTGAGCCACAAAAAGGACATATTTTTAACATTCTTGTCATGGTAACCGCCAAAATTAACAAAAAAGGTAAATTAATATCTATATATCGTTTTTACAAGCCCTGACAGCTTGAAGTTTCCCATGTTTGTCTTTTCTGATAACATCGATAAAGCCCACACAAGAGCGTCCAGCCGATCTGGCGACTTCTCCGCGCCTGGGACCCACTCGCAAAGCTGATCTTCCAGCTCGGGAAAGGTTCCAAAATGATGTACTTTACCCTGCTCGTATAGTGCGCTTACAGGTTCTGCCCTGGTAGCCTTTCCCCTGGAAGCATGGACCGCCTTGAAGGGTATTTTAGGATCTATTGTTTTGAGGGTATGTTCCACCATCTCCCCGCCGTTATTAGTTTCCCCTATGATCATGTTAGCCTTATGCTTGTGAAAAGCTGTGATTGCAGCGGTTCCCCAGGCTTGAGGAGTATCATGTAAAGTGTAATCGCCTAAAACATAGTAATGTCCGTTGTCATCCTTCCCAGCTACAATAATGCCTGTGTCGTCTGAGCCATCCTTTGAAGTGGCTGCAGGGTCCACACCTACAACAACATATGAGAGCTCAGGAATCTTGAAGACTCTATTATTGTCAATGTCTGCTCTTTTCCATAGAGCTTCCGGGTTATCGTCTAAAAATTCACCTTCTAATTCTTGCCTGCCTAACCGGGTACCCTCATACTTAGAAATGATAGTAGAAATGAACACAGGTGAAAGGTTTTTATAATTGTCCTGGGTACGTCCTCGGGTTGTAATTGTGCAGGGTCTTCCTTGTCGATCTGTGCGCCTCTCCAGCTCCATCAAGAAACGTGTAGGTCTAGGGGTTGATGTTACCATACAAAGAGGATTAGGACCTAACCTTAAGCCCATGAGAAGGTTATCGAAGGTTTCTTCTGCAAACTGCCATTTAGCCAACTCATCACACCATA
>Ga0209508_1002053_pt1 | contig 14111 bp, 13 predicted proteins | sample AD_UKC129_MetaG_FD_184427 | JGI IMG/M metagenome (GOLD analysis project Ga0209508, IMG submission 184427) | Active sludge microbial communities of municipal wastewater-treating anaerobic digesters from Canada - AD_UKC129_MetaG (SPAdes) (version 2) | ecosystem: Engineered > Bioreactor > Anaerobic... | reverse complement strand
AAAATTTGAGCAATCTTTTTAAATACATCCCATGCTGGCTCCAGACCTTTAAGCCCTTCTTTGATGCCCACCCATAAGCCTTTAAAGAATCCCGATATGGGTCCCCAGAATTTGTAAATAAGCAATGCGGCCGCAGCAATCGCCATACTGATCCACCCAACGGGCGTCGTCAAAAGTGCAATAGAAAAAGCCCTGATCCCCAAGATAGCTGCCCGCAATCCTCCCACAAGTCCCAGCTGAGCAGCTATCCATGCTCGCAATGCTCCCACGCTCTCCAGGATTCTATACTTTGTCGTCAAAAGCCAGTACTGCATAGCCTTCCAGAATCCACCACGATACTCAATCGCATCCATCATTTTGTAATACCCAATCAACCGCAGTATCTCTGCTGACTTCAAGCGTATCCAGGGAACAGCAATCTGAATAAATCTCGTGAATGTCCTTGGAGAAGGCATCACAGCAGGAGAATATTTTCTGATTGCCTCCCCAATGCGAGACATTGCCCGCATTATCGGTGCAGGTGTTATAGATTCTGCAATGGTCTGAACTATGCCAATCTTGTTCAGGTCTTTTAAAGGTCCTTCCTTTGCAGGACTAAATGGAAGGAAGTTTCTTATTTTCTGAGCTATCCCCTTTATCACCTCAACAGGCTTCCCTGCCACCGCCTTCATTCCTTCCCAGAGGGAGTTTATAATTTTCATTCCCGCATCAAACATCTTTTTAGGCAGAGTAAGTATGGATGAGAGAATATTGCCAATTGCCTTACCAAATTTAAAGCCCAGGGATTCTGCTGCCTTGCCTGTATCATCAACAGGCTTTATTAGCCATTTAATGAGATTGCATATAAGTTTTAAAGGCCAGATAATAGGAGCAAAAATTTGAGCAATCTTTTTAAATACATCCCATGCTGGCTCCAGACCTTTAAGCCCTTCTTTGATGCCCACCCATAAGCCTTTAAAGAATCCCGATATGGGTCCCCAGAATTTGTAAATAAGCAATGGAGAAGGCATCACAGCAGGAGAATATTTTCTGATTGCCTCCCCAATGCGAGACATTGCCCGCATTATCGGTGCAGGTGTTATAGATTCTGCAATGGTCTGAACTATGCCAATCTTGTTCAGGTCTTTTAAAGGTCCTTCCTTTGCAGGACTAAATGGAAGGAAGTTTCTTATTTTCTGAGCTATCCCCTTTATCACCTCAACAGGCTTCCCTGCCACCGCCTTCATTCCTTCCCAGAGGGAGTTTATAATTTTCATTCCCGCATCAAACATCTTTTTAGGCAGAGTAAGTATGGATGAGAGAATATTGCCAATTGCCTTACCAAATTTAAAGCCCAGGGATTCTGCTGCCTTGCCTGTATCATCAACAGGCTTTATTAGCCATTTAATGAGATTGCATATAAGTTTTAAAGGCCAGATAATAGGAGCAAAAATTTGAGCAATCTTTTTAAATACATCCCATGCTGGCTCCAGACCTTTAAGCCCTTCTTTGATGCCCACCCATAAGCCTTTAAAGAATCCCGATATGGGTCCCCAGAATTTGTAAATAAGCAATGCGGCCGCAGCAATCGCCATACTGATCCACCCAACGGGCGTCGTCAAAAGTGCAATAGAAAAAGCCCTGATCCCCAAGATAGCTGCCCGCAATCCTCCCACAAGTCCCAGCTGAGCAGCTATCCATGCTCGCAATGCTCCCACGCTCTCCAGGATTCTATACTTTGTCGTCAAAAGCCAGTACTGCATAGCCTTCCAGAATCCACCACGATACTCAATCGCATCCATCATTTTGTAATACCCAATCAACCGCAGTATCTCTGCTGACTTCAAGCGTATCCAGGGAACAGCAATCTGAATAAATCTCGTGAATGTCCTTACTGCGCCTATGCCGCTTGCGAATAGCTTTACCCCTGTTCCCAAAATCAAAAGCCCACCACCTACAACAAATAAAAGCCCGCCTATTACAGCAATTCCTGCTCCTATTACTCCTGCCAGAGTCTTATGCTTCACCATAAAGTCATTTACCTTATCAAGCACATTATTCAGGAATTCAAAGACCTTCCCCAGTCTAAGTGCCTGTGCAGTAGCTCCGCCGAGGAAAGATATTGTATTTTGCAGTGTTCCTGTAAAGGCATCCCACCTCTGTTTTGTTGTTGATGTTATCTCTGCAATCTTTTTCTGCATGTCCGCCTGTTTTTCCATCCTCTTTAGCATCTCTTCATATCCCTCAAGCCCTTTCTCAACCAGAACAGAAAGTGGCCTTGCTGCTTCCATACCGAAAAGCTTGCCCAGAACAACAACTCTTTCTTGAGAAGACAGTGCTCTCAATTTTTCAAGCTCTCCAATCATTGCACGTATTCCTTTGAATTGTCCTTCATCAGTGAAAAACTCAAGCTTTATTCCCTTTGCATCGAGCAAATCTCCAACAAGCTCTTTCAGCTTCTTGCTTTCAAGCCTATGTGAGACTTCAGCCATTCTTTGTAATGCTTGAGCCAGAGATGTTCCTGCAGTTGAACCTTCAATTGCATTAGCTGCCATGACACCAATTACAGCTGTAATCTCTTTTGCTGCCTCTACGCCCTGAATATTTAATGTTTTTAATGACGGAGCTAAATATCTAAAAGTGTATGCAAGGTCTCCTACTTCTATGCCTGCTGCAAATTTTCCCCTCTGAAGTATGTCCATAAACCGTATCATGTCCTTTTCTGCAACACCTAAGGCTTCCTGAAACTTTGCCACATACGTTGCCGCTTCTTTGTATGGCAGTTTCATAAGTACTGCAAACTTTGCAGCAGCCTCTCCAACTCCACCAAGAATATACTTTGTTTGAACTCCCTGTTCCCTTAAAGCTATAAACATCTCTATCATGTCCTTTGTTGTCCCTGGTAGTTGTGTGCCGAGTTTTTCTGCCAACCCCAATAGTTCATTGTATTCTTTTGAAACTGCTCCAGTTTCATCCATAAGAGTGGTTTTCAGGAATGCCTGGGCTTCTTCAAGGTCTGCAAAGACAGAGACAGCCTTCTGAATTGGTGCAGCCATAAGAGCACCAGCAGCCATGCTTTTAAGCCCAAGAGACTGCATCTTTTCCCCAACCTCTCTAAACTTTTCCTCAAGTCTCTTAAGATCTGCAATAGAGTTATTCGTCATCTGCCTGAGCACAGATGACGCTCTATCCATTGCAGTCAAAACTATTCCTATTGTAAAAAGGTCTGCCATTTGCTATCCTTTATCTATGCTACATTTTTTGCTTTGGTATCTCCTTTTCATCGTCTTAGGTGCTTTTTTCCTTGCATCACTATCTATAGGCATCTACTACATCTACCTCTTCTTAAGATACCTGATAAAAAATACCTACATGGCAGATTGTCCTATCTGCCTTGATTCGTATTCTGCCATAGTAGAAGATTTCTCCAACCAGAAACACAGCTCCTCTATACTCATCTCTTTGATTTCGCTTATTCCCCACCCTGTGTACTTTGAAAGCCCGATAATTGACTCTGCTGTAGGGAGAAAAAACTTCCATACACCTCTGCAAAGGCAGACTGAATCTGCAGAACCTCACCGAGATCCATCTCATATAGATCTTCCAGTGTGATTTTTTTATCATCTATTTCAACAACCTCTGTTATAAGTGACCACAGGATCTCACCAGGATTATTCGCCTTCATCTGGGCATTTATGAGGTGTTTTCCTTTTCCTTTGTATATCACGATCCTTTTGCCATCAACTATGAACTCTTTTAATTTTTCCATTCTATCTCCTCATCTCAGATACCGAGGGCTTCTCTGACCTCTGCAAGAAGATCCTTTCCAGCAACCCTGTATACGTAACTGAACTTGTCAATTTCGAGTATCTCTTCACCGCTGACCTCGATCTTTAAATAGTTAGCCTCATATTCAATGTCACTTGTCTCGTCTGAACCCTGCTTGAAGGCTAAAAGCTTTACCTTGTTGAAAAATCCTTTTATTGAGACTTTTATCGGAAAATAGTCAATCTTACCCGTCTGTGTATTGTATTTCTGAATTGCAGCCCTGATGTCAAGCAGTGGCGAATAAGATGAGTCAAAGAGCACCTTCAGTGCCTCTTTATCCACAGACTTAAACTTAATTGTTCCTTTAAGTTTGTCAATGTGCCCAACAAGTGGTACTTCCATGCCTCCTGCAACTCCCATAACTTGCATATCTACAACTTTGTGAGCTATTTCAGGAATAGCGACTTCTGCCTTTCCAAGCCAGTTTGCTCCATCAACATACAAATTTGCATCGTTTAATACATTAGGATATTCCATCTTTTACCTCCCTATTCTCCAAATAGGTTATTAAAGTATGTAATGTCTACCTCAAGGATATATTCAATTGTCTCTGCAGGCGGTGGTGCAAGATATGTAATATAGAATCGTATTATTCCATTTGCAAGGTCTGTAAGTGGGTTGTCTTCTTTTCTAAAGTATACTTTTGCTCCTATCAAGAAGCTTCTTCCAACAAGCCCATTAAGCCATATATTTACTGTAGTAACAACTGTTTCAATCAATCTTTTATTCATTGGATCATCAACCTTTTGCCAGGTAAGTAATACGAGATTATTTTCAATCCAGTTAGCCATTCTTCTGCAAGGAATAAAGGCATCTTTTATGTCTGTGATCTCTGGAAATGCAGTGGTTCTATTTCCCCATAGCTTCCATCCAGAGGTGAACCTAAAGATTGTACACAATCCCTGCTCATTCAGATAGTTTGCCTCCTGGATTGTTAAAATCTTTTCAGGAGCATCAATCCGAAGCTCTTTGTTGGAGGGGCTTTCGTATGGAACTCCTGTATTTTTTTCATCTACCTTTGCAGTCAATCCTGCAGCATGAGCACTTAGCCAGTGCCTTAGTCCTGCGTATTTACCATGTGGCCAGAAAATTACTGCATGTGGAGAGCCAAAAGTATCTTTGAACTCCTTTGCATCAGTAGGAAGAACATCTGGAGGCACATCGATATAGGCCATTGCTTTAAAGTGATTATTCAGCTTTTCAGCCTTTGCAATCATTGCATTTGCAACTGATTCGTCATGACTGTATCCGGGAGCAAGAATCGTTCCCACAACCTTGCCGAATTTAGTGAATACCTCCTCAATTGTCTCAAGCCCTGTTCTTTTCCCAGTACTCGAATTATAACCACCAATGATATCTGCTGAACTAACCTGTGAGGGATCTGGATTATTGTCCGTCTTATGAACTTCAGGGTCAAACACATTTACGAAGATCACAGGGGTCATCCCGTACAGTGAATAATATATCCTTGCAAACTGAGACAGGCTGTAGTCTGCCTCTGACCCTCCCTCTGGCACACTTCCAAAGGTCTGAACATATTCTTTGTAACTAAAAATCAGTTTTGGATCATTAATTGGTTTGTCTCCAGTAAGGGTCTGCACTGGAGCAACTCCAACAACGAAGGGAAGAGCACTATCACATGTCCTTACCCCTAATATCTTGGTATCCAGCTCCTGGATGTATACTCCATGTTGAAATGCCATGTTACACCTCCATTAGTTCTTTGTTTTCAATTAAAAACCTCACCTGTTCACAATCAGGCAGGTCTACATATACAGTGTTTGGAATTAGCTGATAGAGAACCCCATCATGCTTAAAATGATTAATTGTTTTTCCAACATATCTAAGCTGCCTTTTTGTTTCAGTTGTCTTTTGAGCCCCTTCTTCCTGCCCTTGCACCTCTTCCTGAACCCTTTCTTCCTGGGTTAATTCTTCCTGAATCTCTTGTTTTTTCTTAGCCATTTAACACCTCCGCATATGGTAAAAATATTGAAACATCAAAGTTTTCTTCATAGATATAAGGTTTCTTCCCTTCCTCCTCATTTTTGAAGAACTGTCTCTGTCCCCTTGACTTACCTTGCACTGTTATCCCGTATCCATCAACTGTCTGTATCGAAAAAGGCCTCTCAAAAAGCCTGTTCAGCCTGAAGGATGCATCTACCACCTTATCCAGGAAAACGTCAGGTCCGTCACCCATAGCAGTGAGTGTCAAAAGACAATCCATTTTAAGTGTGCAGAGCCTTTCAATGTCATATCCTGTCAAATCCCCAACACCTTCAAAATCAAACCCTGCAAACATCACCCTTATGTGTGGCTCAAAGACAGTTATTGGTTGAGGCTCTATGAAAACTGGAAGCTGGGTCCTCTCCTTTAAAAAATCGGAAAGAATATGCTTTAACACTCCTGCGTATCCAGAATCTCTTATGCTTATTTCTTTTTCAGCCATTTCTCAAATTTGCCTTTGATTACATTTAGATCTATCGTATCTATGTTTAAATATCTTCTTGCAGGAATCGTAACTTCGTCCTTGAGAACAAATAGAACCTGTGGCTTCCCTTTCCTTTCTGCATAAAGCATCGCCTTACCCGAGCTAGCCTTCCAGATTTTGTATCCTGCCTGCTTCATAGCCTTTACTACTGATGAAGGGCTTCCTCCGTATTTGCGCATGAGCTTTCTTGTGTTCCACCCTGCAGGAACCCAGAGTTTGGTTGCTTTTTTCGGCTTAATCGTCCCTCCAAGCTGCTGGATCCTTCCATATATCACGTTGGTTCCGACTGTGACCTTTGTTTCCTCTGCCTTATGGGATATCGAGCTCATGAGCCTTCCCGTATCCATTAAGGTAAGACCCGATTTTTTCCATGCCCTTGTAAGTGGAGCGTTTTCTGGAGAAATGCCCGATTTTATCTTCCTCTGTGTTGAAGAAACCATATAAGAGCCAAGCTCATCAAAAAACTCCTTTGTGAGGATTCTCTTTGGAATCTCCTGGATTTTTGCAAGCTCGGATAAATCAATTTTGCACTGTATCATTCTTTAAAGCCTCTCCAGGTATCACTTCCCTTTGCAACATGTATTACAGGCTGACCTTTTCCAGCATACCCTTCACCTTCTATGTTGCTTCCAAACTCAGCACGAAGAAGCTCCACTGCATCTTTTGCCTTATCCCTTGCAATCTCTTCATTTTCAGCGTAGCTATACAGTTCATAGAGCGTCCTTTTTATCAGTGCCTGCTTTATTACTTCGTTATCCAGGTCTATTTGAACGCTATACGTTCTGAGCTTTGCCCTAAGCCAGATAGTGGCTTTTTTTATACACCCTTCAATAACAGAGTCTCCCTCTTCGCCTACAATCGCCTCCAGGTTGTATAACTTAATCTCTTTTTTAATATCCTCTATGTGCAACACCCTAAAAGCCTCCAGAATCGGTTTTTTTCTCCCCCCCCCATATCTGACATAGGGGTAAGGCAAAAACGCCTCTAAAACGCTTTAAACGAATTATGAGGTTACTGTTGCCCAGCATATAGCATCTACGACTGGAACAGGCAGAGGTTTGGATTTTCCGATTATCTCCACACCACTTGGGTTTTTCTTTGTATCAGGTGTAGCAAAGAAAGGCATTGCAACAAGTCCAGCCTCTATGTCATCTATTGCACAGTAATAAAGCGTATTGGGAGCATCAAGGCTTACCGCACATATCTTGTTTGTAGGCACCGCATATTTAGTGTCTCCTGTTGTTAGGTCTACATATTTTGAATTCATTAGTTCAACAGTGAATCCTGCCACCACGATGTTTTTCTCCGTTATCTGCGCTGCGATCTTTGTCTCAGCCATTGTACTCAAGACCAAATTGGCCAGTGCAGAAAAAGCCCCTGAGCCTGCCAGAAATACGATGTTGCTGTATCCATTCTCTGAAATCGCCTCTGATATGCCAATCAGGTCATCAAGAACTCCTGAGAGTTTCTTGCTACTATCGTCCCAGCGCGTGGTAATGGTATAGGAGAAAGTGCTTCCAAAATTAACCGTGTATGTGTCATATCCTGTAGCGGTCTTCATAGGATAGGATATCTCACCTGTGAGACTCTGTGCTGCAAGCGCCTCTGTTGTCTTTCTTACTACCCTACGGAGAAAGTCTATCTTGTCTGCTATATGTTCCTGAATCCCCTTATCGCTAAGCAGCTTCATATCATTCAGTTCTTTTGCAGACATGAACGTGGATACTTCAATAGGCTGAGGTTCAATGTAAGTCATTGCTCCTGTATCTCCTTCTACTGATACAGCAACACTCCCACGCCTTACAACAGGAACGTTCTTTACGACCTTCTTTATCTCTGAAAAACCTAAAACAGGGAACTGATGTTGTTTCCGTGATGGTTCTGGATATATTTTATCTATTACGGGAGTGCTAAGCGGTGGAAGTTTTTCTAACGTATCTGCTATTGCCTTTGGTGTAAAGTATTGCCTTAAATTGATATCAAACATCTTCTACCTCCTATATGGCATATATATTGTTTAATCTTGTTATATCTGTCCCTGTTGCAGAGACAACTGAATTTCCTGCCTTAGCCTGTAGGCTCCCCCCAACAACACATCCATGAACAAGCACAGTTCCTGCTGTTTCCTTTGTCGTATCAACAGTCTGAGTAAGAACCCCAACAGGCCTGTTTGCATATGCCGCCTTCACTGCAACGCCATTGCCTGGGGCAGTTGTAAAGATGACAGATATTTCGCCTGTCTCGTAGTTTATTGTTCCGCTTACTCCAGTTCCTGAAATCCTTCCGCATCCATCATCCACACCCTCTACAGTACCTGCTGATACAACAACACTCTTTGGAGCTACTGGGTAGTCAGTGAGTGTTCCTGAAAAGGTTTTTGTTGACCCATCACCTGTCCCAATTGTTTGTCTATTGTCTATCTGTGCACTTACGTACTCATATTTTGCATATGGGACAACCTTGCCTTGTGAATTTAGCGACACCATCTGTCCTGCGCTTATTGTTCCCTGGTTTGACTTCACAGGAAGAGTTACCACTACAGCAGGATGGCTTGCATCTATGACCTGCTTGCCTGAAAATGTTTGTTTACCTAACACTGCATCAAATGCCATCTCTTACCTCCTATATTATATTTTTTTTATGAGTTTACGGGCATCAATGCCCTCATCCTTGGGGAAGTCAGCCATGTCAAGTTCTCCTGGCCTAACTGGAAGTGGAATAGACCTGAAGATCTCAATGAGAAGGTCAATTGCTGAGATCTGCCTTTTCCCCTGTTCATCAGAAAGCTCAATTGTCTCTTCGTGCGAAAGAGAATCAGCAAGACTATACACAAGGTCGTGCTTTGCATGAGGAACCTTCCCTGTAATAGCATCTTTCAGGGTCTGCTTTTTAACAGAAAGTATTTCCTGTTGTAGCTTTCTGATGATTTCATCCTTTTGCTTTAATACTTCATCTGACATTTTGTCCTCCTGTTTTTTTTGTAATTTTTTAATTTTAGGTTCTACCTTTTCCCTTACACTTTCTGGAATATTTACCCCTCTTGCTCCATGAAGGTATGCCAAAGCAGAGGATAAAGCCTTTGCAACTATCACTGGTTTGCCATCTATTATGTCAACGACCAGGAACTTATAAGCTGTTTTGTTTTCTGTATCTTCCTCAGGATCTCTATACAGACAGTAAGCTTTCAAGCCCTCAATTCCGTATTTTTCAAACACCCTCTTTCTTGCAGAAGTTACATCCCAGTCTGCATCCACCACCTCAAGACTATCAAGCGGTGGAGGAGTCTCTGCAAGATCAAATGTCCAGGACTCATTAAAGTCAGACATTTCAACGCTCTTAAAGGCCTTGAGGTCTTTAATCTTTGGTGGAACTGCACCAAGAAGTGCGAGATGATGAAGATATTTTTCCCCATCAGGAGTTTTCCTTATACCAACAGACCACTTCTTATATAGCCCAGATTCGTAGGCCTCTTTAACAAGATCATTTAGTTCAACCTCTCCAACAAGAGAGCCATTTAGTTTTTTTACGCTTTTTACCCATCCAACAGCTGGCATGTAATCAGCAAGTGAATGTCCTATAGTGACTGGAACTTCTCCTTTAAAGTTTTCAGCTAATTCCTCGATATCTTTTTCTGTAATTTCAACATCCCCAAACTTGCCTGCCCTAACAAGTTCAATATGCATACTACCCTCCTGTTTTTATTAAAAATAAATAATCTCAGGCTAAGTTGTTGTAAAATATGCTAAATTGGAAGGATTTAGATGAGGTCTTTTAAGGCTTTTGAGATGTTTTAACCCTGTTAAGCTTAAATCCGAGCTCCTCTGCTACCTTCTCAATCTCATCGTATATGCCATATTTCTTAGCCCTTTCAATCATCTTAGGAGTAAGCCTCCAGTATGAGCCGCTTTCAAGAGGATGCATTCCAAAGCCCTTTCGTGGCATATCCCCTGGCACTTTCTCTGAAACTTTCAGCCCAAGCCCTTTATACTCTTCTTTATGCACAGCCCGTATAGTTGAACGACAGTTAAAGTGTAGCGGTGGCCAGTTTGTGCTCCAGAAAGGATCCGTAGCTGGACGGATAATCCCAGAACGGGCTCTACAGGTTGGAGTCTGCCTTACATCTGTAATGCCTACAAATTCATAATAAGCTGGAGGATTTTTCTTAAACTGATAAGCCCTTCCCGCATTGTATGCAGTCTGGATATTTGTCCTAAAAACAGTCTCCCAGTACCAGGGATTACCCCTATGAAATCCAGCCCTCTTTAGTAACTCGTCTTTTCCTGCCTCCTGCCAGAATTGCTGAAGTGTCTTCCCCTCCTCAATTGCCTTAAGAACCCTCCTTCTTACTGCCTCAATTGCATCAAGCTCAGTAAGTCTTGCCACTGTGAATGCTCTGAATCTCATCTGTCTTTCAATGTCTTGCCATTCCTTCTTTGTCATGGTTATGCGCATCATAAAAAGCTTTTCAGCCTCTTCAAAGCTTACTGGCTCAGGGATTATCTCCCCGATATCTTCAAACTCTATCTTTGTTTCAGCATGATCCATGCCAAGCAAAAATGCCACCATCAATACATTCCTTATCTGCCTTGCAAGGTCCTTACGTATTTTTTTTGGAAACTGTAAACCTTTATCCTGGAATTTTGGAAGGTTTTCCTCTGTAAGATTTAACCCTGATTCAATTAAGCTGAGGACTATATTTTTCGCTGATTCTGAAGTGGCATCAAGCTCTTGAGCTTTTACAACTTCATCTATGAGATGTGCAGGAACTTCCGTTTTTTTTTATCTGTATCCGCAAAAAGCATTGATTGTTGTTTATCAAGCTTTGGAGTTATAAAGGCATCAGCTGGGCTGTCTGGCTCTGGAATATTATACTCCCGATATAGTGTCTTCTTTGATATAGGAACACCAAGTTCTATTGCCTCTTTTATTATGCTCCATTCTGCATATTCATCAACATCAAAAGTAATGACAGCAGATGCATTATTCCCGAAGTTTAGCATGCAGATCCATTTTATAAGCGTATTTGTAAGTGTATGTCCAAGCGAGATAGCATCCTGTTTTGCTATTGACTGAAACATCCTCTCATGAACCTCAGCCTGTGCCCTTGTTCCGTATTGCCCCTCTGCAGAAGCAAGAGATTGTCCTGTGATTGCATAGGCTATCTGATTATCACAGGCTTCAATGAGCGTATGGAAAGACTCCAAAGACCCCTTTACCTCAAGCGTGGTTACTTCCTTTATGTTTCCCAATGCAACCGCTGCATCTGACTGGATACCTGACAAAGCCTCAGCAAGCTCTCTTGCCCTCTGTCTTGCCTGCTGTTCATCCTCGCTTTCAAATATTGCCACAACTGTTGGAACGCCAAACTTTTCTGCTGCAGTAATCCAGAACCTCCATCCCGCATGCTTAAACATCACTGGCCAATAGCACTGCTTTAAAACCGAACTTCCGTATGGATTTTCACCACCCCTGTGCCTGTGAACGATAAATTTATACTCACTGTCAAGCTTTTCCCTTATCCCATCCTGCGAAACATACAGATTCCCACGGTAGTCAAAGCTAAACCGCTTTTGGTCTCTTAGCTTAAGTTCCCCAGGAATGTACTTACCATCCTTTATATCCCAAATTATCTCTGTCACTGAAAATCCATACTCAAGGGCGCTGAGAATGTTTTTGCATGCTTCTTTTATGTTGATTTGAGATAGAACATCATATAGAAATTCCACTATCTTTTGGTCCTCTGAAATGACTGAGTAATTCCTGTCTAAAGCCATTGCTTTTCTTAGCTCAAGCAGAGAAAACACTCTTGGATCAAGCATCATTCTTTCGTAAAGCTCTAAATTTTCTCCTCTATCCCTGAGAATCTCATCAGGATTTGGCATGTAGTCAAAAAAGGACATTATCTTCTTATAGGGGCTTGCTACTTCCTCAGAAAGTATCTTCTTATCTACTGCCATACTTTGCTCCTGTCCAGACTATTCCCTCTCAGAATATGCCCTGCAGTTCTGTGCACGCCAAGAGGGATTGCAAAAGGCTCACTGGCTCTTCTCTCTATTACCTCTGATGCTGCCATCTCAAGGGCATCTATAAGGTCGTCATGCCCACGGGGAAACTCCTCAAGTTGCTGTAAGAGCAAAGACTGGGACTTTTTAAATAAGATTATTCCCGCCTCAACAAGGGGACTAAGCTTATTGATACGCAGTTCTTTATTGATTGTATGCCTGATACTTTTTACAGGAAGAACTATTCCCTCCCTTAAAGCCTCCCTAAGCAGTTGATTTTTATATATCTCCTGAAAAGCCTGAATCTCAAAGCAGATTTTCTCAGGTCTCCATGCCCTGTATTTGTCTATTATCCTTCTAATTAGTGCCAGGTCAGAAATCTTTTCTCCCTCTGCATCTAAGACATAAATCTGTCCGTTTGCAGTCCTTCCAATAACAACAATTGCTGAGTAATCTCCTCCTGCCTTTCCTACTGCAGGATCAACTGCCATAACCACTCTTTCAAACTTTATGTTTCTTAATTCCACTGGCTCATAAAACTGAAACCATTCAGGCTTAAACTTTCTATCTTCCTCTGCAACTGGTTCATTCATCCACTCTGTGGCAAAGACAAAGCTTCCAAGTTGTTGTCTTTTCTTTTCAATCTCCTCTAAGCTCCATCTTTCAGTCCAGAGAGGCTTTCCATCTGGAGTTATTGCGGAAAAGTGAAACCCTACCCAGCCCTCCAGGGCACCACTTTGTATCTCTTTTAGAAGCCTTGACGGAAGGTCGTCTGGGTGCATTATTGTGTTTACGATTATTATCTTTGCTCCCTTGCCAAGATTCATCACCACTCTTTTGAACCATTTGTATATCTTCTCTCTGCTTACTTTGCTTTCTACTTCCTGGTCCTTAAGCAGGTCATCACATATTATATGGTTCGGTCTTTTATATCTGTCCTTTATTCCCCTGGCAGACTGTCCAGCTCCAAGAGCTGCTATAGAGTTTCCATTTTTAAGCGTTATCTTTCTGTAAGCCCACTTCTCTCCTCTTTGTAGCCCGAAATCTTCAATTATCCTTTCATTGTTTTCTATCTCAAACCTGATACTTTCAAGAATATCACTTGCCCTGTCAGCACTTGCACCAACTATCACAGGGAAGGAATCCCTCTTTGTAAGCACCAACCACAGGGGAAATGCCTGAGACATTCTCGTTGTCTTGCCGTGATCACGAGGCTCAATATCAAGAACACCCTCAAATTTTCCTTCTTTAAGATACACATGTCTTTCCTCTGGCATGTATTTTTTTATTCTCTCAATATCCTTTCTTTTTAGCTCTCCCCTTGTAATAACATCTATGAGTATCTTCTGATATTCAGACATCTTGGTACTGAATGCATGGCTAAGATAGTACTTGCAGAAAAACTCAAAATCTTCCTCTGCCTTCTTTATACTCTTTTGCCTTTCAATGTCTATGCCTTCCAGTATTTCCTTAATGATGCTCATCAGCTTTAACCCTGTTAATTATATCTGTAAGCTTCTTAAGCAGTTCGTGGTCTTTAGAAAGCTCAAGGGATAGCATGCGAAGGATTTCCTTTTTTGCAGCCTCAAAGCCCTTCTGGTCAAGTCTAAGCCTTGCAACCTTAACCACTGCCTTAATAAATTCATCTGCATCCTGAAAGTCTAACTCTTCAACTGTCTTGGTAAATTCAAAGAGCTTGTGGGCAAGAAGTGATAAGGTTACTTCTATTACGTCTGTGTTTGGATTGTTCCTTACCGCATCAATCAAAATTTGTGCTTCTTCAATGCTTTTGCGATATACCTCTGCAATCTCCT
>Ga0209508_1002052_pt1 | contig 14111 bp, 14 predicted proteins | sample AD_UKC129_MetaG_FD_184427 | JGI IMG/M metagenome (GOLD analysis project Ga0209508, IMG submission 184427) | Active sludge microbial communities of municipal wastewater-treating anaerobic digesters from Canada - AD_UKC129_MetaG (SPAdes) (version 2) | ecosystem: Engineered > Bioreactor > Anaerobic... | reverse complement strand
ATACACCTCATCTCGGGAGTACTTATTCCACCCTCGACGATCTTGCTGCTCATGTATCTACAAGGCTTGCGACTTCAGACTATGTGCCCCCAGATAATGCTAGTATCTCTGCGATTAAAACGCAGACGGATAAGCTGCTATTCGACAGCGACAATCGCGTCTACGCGATCGCTGACGTCAAGGTCACAGGTGTTCAGGTGGTGGTGCAGCCTCTCAACGTTTCCATTCAGACAATTGCTTCAGAAGGTGGAACAATTGTAGGCTATACAGATAGGCCTTTGAAAGCTTCTTGGTATACGGAAACAAATATTCTTGGGATTGAATTAGAAATTCTGCTATATGATTCCAAACAAAGCATCATTGCGGATTACTATGGGGAAGAGATTCAAGCTTCCGCAAATGGTGAAGGATATCTATTGGAGTTGGTTGGAACAACAGAAAAAACCCCTAGTGAAGGGGTTTATAACTACGTAGTTTGCGATAGGGGTAATAATCTGGTATTATTTATGGGGAAATGCTTTATCTATTCCGTTCCATCATTACCCCAACACTAATTCATAAAGTTCGCGAAAATCATCTGTTAAACTCCAAAACAATTGCTTTTTTCGCTTCTTGTTGAGAATCCCAATACTACATAGATAATCCAAAAGGATTCTCTTACATCCAGGAATTTCGGAAGTGATTTGGGAAGTTGTCATTTCTCTTTGTTTGTAGAGAAGAGAAACCAGTTGATAGCTTATTCCATCAGAAGTATCGATAGCCACTTTAAGCAAACAATTCCAGCATTTTTCATCTGGATGAGTGATTTGGAACACTCTTGTTAAGCAATAGAGAAGCTTTGTGAATTGTGAACATAATCTGGTACAAATCTCTCTTTCTATGAATTCCGTTTGCAACTTAGACGGCCTAGCTCTTAACCTTGCCGTGAAACTTGCTAGATGGTAGATTCTTATTTGTTCCTCTTCCGACAAGTTGAAGGAAATGTCATTATCCATTTCAAGCTTTTTAATGAGCATCTTGAGATAGCTTGCTGTGGCAATCATAGCTCTTTGCAAATCCCTAGGTTTTTCCGTACCTTCTTGAGAAATGTGCTTTAGAGTTTGAGCAATCTTCTTGTAGGCCAATTGGGCTTCAACATTATCTGGAAGCACCCTGTATGTGGTTACGTTAATAAATCTTTCCCCTAACTCTCTATCTCCAAAGGTAGCAATAAGGGATGTTCCTGCAAGAATCCAAGTTATCCTAACTTCCGAATATTCCCTGTCCACTGCATTGCGATAAATCGCCCTTCCATATCCATCATAGATATCTCTTGCTTCCCCTAGGATTTGTTTAAGATTTGGGGATTGTATTAGAGTATCAGCATCTTTTGTGATAAGGATTTTACCTTTCAATTTGCCAATCAAGCTTTGATCTTCCCCTATCCATCCAGAATAGAACCCCGTCATTGTGCTTACAATTGTGACATATTCTTTAAGCAATCCCAAAGCTTCACAGAATGTTGTTTTTCCACTTGCTGGAGCACCTATAAGTCTTAACCATATTTGTTCTCCCTTCACAAACGTATTGATACATGTTGCTAAGAGAATAGCTAAAACTTTTGTGAGAGTATCATTCCAAGACATTGCCTTTTCCCAGAAGGAAATTAACTCTTCAAAGGATTGATTGCTGAGAGATATTTTTGGATTAGCTGGAACAAACATCTTTTGAAGCTTGTGAAATCCTTTAGGATTATCTGTGAAATAATCCCGGATATCATATTTATCGGGAATTCCTTTAGGCCAGAGAATATAGTATATGCTATTAGCATAGCTGGAAAGCTTTTCAATAAGCTTCTCTGTTCCAGACTTTCCAGCAATATCATTGTCGTAACAAATCTTAACATCTTTGCCTTTGAAAAATGGGGCCCATTCTTCCTTGAATACATTAGCTCCAGGTATAGATACTACTTGCCCTTTGTCAATGTTCATTCTCGACACAATAGCGTCCCACAAGCCTTCACAAAGATAAATTGGATTCTTATTTCTTTCGGAAGGAATATAGGTAAATCCCAATGGCAAATTAGGCGTAGCAATCATTCTTCCTTTCCCGGTTATTACTTCCCAACGGAACAATTGGATAATCCTTCCAGTGCAATCATATCCAGGAACAATAATCTTTCCGGTTTTGCTGAATCTAAATCCCCAACGTATCAACTCTTCAATAGGAAGATTCTTTGCTTTACTTATGATAGATAACCCCCTTCCATCGGAATATGAATCTCTCCATAACAATCGGATAAAGCTTAAAAGATTGAATCCTTCCTTATTGCATAATTTCAACAATCTGGGACAAGCCCAACAATGACCTTGACCCGTTTTGATATTAATGGAGAATTTCTCTCTTCCGCAAAATGGGCATTCTCCAGTGGCTTGTATTGTTTTCCCTTGACGTTTGAGCAACACTCCAAGAGATTCATAGGCTTTCAAATACTCTTCCATATCAATAATTCCTTACCTCCCAGAATACTGTGTTCCAACCCAGACTACCCCAGAAAGTTGAATAGGTTGAAAACTCAATTACGTGTTCTGGGTAAGTGTCCAGAAGGTATTGAATCCACTCCTTGCTATGCTCATCAAAGTATCTATCAATCAACAATTTCACGTTCAAACCTTCTGCATAAAGAGTTTGTTTTTCAAATGCATCCCTCATTGGAATAGCTAAAAGATTGTATTTGAGGAACAATGTTGGAGATTGTACAATTTCCCCTTGAAAGACCTTCTTATCTTCTGGACCCATTTCACTTATGTAGAGTTTATCTTTGCCAACAAGATTTGTAGCTTCATTCCAAACCTTCTCAACGCTTTCATAGGGAACATCGTAGAATGTTTTTGGATAACCTTTTATCGCGATTCTTACATGATAAAGCTTATTTGGGGTAGCTTCCTCTTTAAATGATTCAAGGTCCAACCAAGTTTTGGGCCTATTTCCAAACTCTCCATGTAGGTATCTGATTATAAAATCTTCCTTAGAATTGACTGGTAACTTCATAGTCGTAACCCTTTACGGAATACCATATTTCCATTGCTCTATCCCAATTATCCCAACCACTGAAGATTGTTGCCTTTTTGTCCTTGCTTCTTCCAAGATAGCTTGCAAAATTCAAGGCACAATACCTAATAAAAGGTTCCTCTTTGTAGCTTTCCACAAAATCCTTAAACTCATCAAGCACCCCAAATCCTAGAAGCTTTATTCCATTAGCATAGTTATCCATAACCTTTGTTAGTAATTTGCTCAATCGTTCAAAAACGTAATGATTCTGGATAAACGGTTTATCTTCAGTACAAGGTTCAATATCTCCTAACCATCTATCTGGTGCCCATTTAGCCACTGGATTCTCCTCATTAACGTAACAATGAAGGTTGTTTGAAAACACGTGATAATATCCAAGCTCCAATTCTGGATATCTTAGCTTCAACGCAGAAGTTATGAATTCCATAAGCATTGTGAAATGAACGAAATTGCTACCAAACAATCCCCAAACCAAATCATTGCTACGGTTGCATACCGTCATGTTAAGAAGGTTATCCTCAATCCATAGGTAAATTTGAGTATGACAAGGAATGTCATTAGATTTTTTGCCAAGGTCTTTTGCATCCCATAATTGAAGTGTAATTCTTCTTGTGTTTGGGTCATTTGATAACTCCCAAATAGCCCTATAAATCTGGTCAAATCCAAAGTTTTGCCTTAACCTATGACCATAAGCCCCATTTAAGGTTACTCCGTCATCGGAATATCTAGAGTATCCGGAATTGAATATCTTTGGTGGATTTAAACTATTGCTTCCACTTAAAATCCAGAATACTTCCGCAAGATGAAAGAATGGATTACCACAGCGTGATTTTGATAACAACACCCTCTTTCTGGGGTTAGTAAATCTTAAGAGAACAGGATACGGAAATTTCAACACTTTTCCTAATCTTGAATCAGAAACTTTTCCCTTCCGTTGAATTTCTTCAACAAGTGTTCGGAAACCATCATAAATTCCTTCAAACACGTATTCCATAATTCATCCTCCCATTAAACTAAATCGTACATAGCAAGGAATTCATACACTTTAATTGGGTGTTGTTTTAATTCAAGGTACTGTTTTCGTTTTGAATTGTTGATAGCTGGAAACAGGATTCCATTTCTTCCAAAATGTGTAACATTATATGGGGAATCATCGATAAGAATGGAACCGGTATTGAGCATTGTTTTATCCGGACAAAGTATTATATTACAGGTATTGAGATTTTTATAAACCCAATCAATTTTGCCTACATAACATGATGTACTCAGTTTAGGGCTAGTACAAACAATAACATTTTCTTTTCCCCAATGGTTGACTAAAGCATTCCAAAGAATTTCTGCCCATGGATGTGGTTTAAGGGAAGCCCAAAACCTATAACCTTTTCTTTCTATCATTTCCCAAATTACATCTTCTGGAATACCGCACAATTCAGTAACTTTCCAATTGCAATCTAAAGGCGGAATCCTTCTCATAAAATCATCTTCTGTTATTCCTACTAAATCGAAAACTTCACCGATAAAGTTGCAAAGAACGTCATCTAAATCAACTAGAATCTTCATAGCTTTTCCCTTTCCTCTTTAACCAAATCCATGATTTTAAGTGTGCTCAACGCCTGTCGGCATCATAGATTGCTTTGAATGAATCGATAAGCTTTTCTGAAATTTTGTTGTCAGAAAATCTTCTAAGTGATTCATAAATGTCATGAGTATCTTTCCCTATCCAGTATGTTTTAGAAGCAAATTTACACCAACAAGTTTCCCATTCTGGTAGTGATTTGTTTCGGTATTCTCTAGGTCTAGCTTTATCCGGGAATTCACGTTCAAGATACGCAATCATTTCGTTAGTAGGAAGCTTAAGGTAATCGCAAAATAGCTCTTTTCCCTCTAAAGCACTCTTATAAACGAAAGAAATATCATCTAGGTAGCTATCTTGGAATCCTAAGCTTTCCAACATATCACATATTTTCCAAGCTATCCAGTCACCAAATCCGTGTATTTCTTTAGCTCTAAAGAATGTACTTTCTGCATTATTGGTTATCATAAAATCTACAACCTTTTCCGGAATAATGAATCTTTCTTTCAGGTGTAAGATAGTAGCTATTAAATGCTTATTTCTCATATGTCTACGTTCTGCTCCTCTAGTCTTGCTTTTTAGTAATCCCTCCCAAAACTTTTGATTATCATAACCCGATTCACAAGCTATTTTGCAACATTCACCCGGACTATAAATAATCCAATAGGCTAATAGCCATCGCTTATAGATGCTTTCAGGAAGCTTTGCATGATACAGAATTTCGTATAACGGGTCTAAATCTAGGGTTAAGAACAATCTTTTAGAGAATTCAATGGGATTCGATAATCTTTGTCCCTCATAGCTTTTGCTTGAATTAATGATGGATGTTGACATAGTTTACCCCTACAATATAAACAACCTGTTTTTTCACATACATCAAAAGGTTTAAACTTTTCGTTAAGATTGTTGCGATAGAATATTGGAACAGCTTTTCCGTGACATTGATCAGCAGTACAGAATTCTTTGCCGATACTTGTTTTTCCGCTGGAATCGTATTCATAACATGTTGCATATGTCATACCGTGTTCCCTTGCTTCATTCAAGAACAAATTATGGAGTTTTCTACGCTCTTGTTCCGGTATTGTTTTTTGAGAACCTTGGTTCTCTATAAGTAGGTTTTCAATCCTTTTCTTAGATTCAATACCGAAACGTTTCTCAACATTAGAAAGAAACAATTTCCAAGAGAACAACGGTACTTCAACAAACTTAACTATGATATGGTTAGCTCCAGCTTTTCCTAAATTTCGGATAAGCTTCAATATATCCTCTTCATCAGTTATTCCTAGAAACACTGGATTCACTTGTATTGATACATAAATTCCTTGCAAAGCTAGTTTGCTAATGTCATGATACTGTTCCTCAAGCGTTGCAGATTTTGGAGATAATTTCTTGTGTAATGTAGCATTGCTTGTAATGATGGATTTTTGCGCATAGCTATAGGGATTAAGCCTAAGCAATTCTATAGCCCAATCAGGATACACTAATCGGCTAAGGAAAAAGATAGGCAATCCTAAATCTACTGCTAATGTGGATATTTTTTGGCTAATGCCATAAATGGGTTCTAAGCAATTAAACGGTTCGTGAAATGGTGTTATGTAAAATGAAGAACCAATAAACCATTTAGATATCTGCTTTTGTACTTGTTCCGGATAATCTTTACATACAGTAACGCATTTTGTAGAACGATATCCTCTAATCCCTAAATTTACGTAACAAAAAGCACAACTAAGGGGACAATATCCGCCATAAGGTTGTGTCAATATAGCTTCTGTAAAACAAGGTCTAGGTCTAATCTTGTCACTAGCATTTTTATACCAACCTTGAAGGGGTTTTCCTTTATCCAAAAATATGTGTGGGAAACCGCTATCTTCCGATTCTCTTATGAATTCTGTTTTACCAAATCTTAAAACCTTTACCTTACGCATAGTCCTAAACCTTCTAGGATAGTACCTACTGTAAATCTGTCAACTTCAATGCAAGGTATTACCCTTTTTCGTTTCTTATGACAACTGTTTAAATTTTTGTATCGTTCCAGTATCCTTTGCTTTTGCTTTTCTGTTAGCGGTTTTTTCCTTCTAGCTTCAACGTTTTTTATTGAAACTTCTGGTGGTTCGTTGATAAATATACAACATACGTCTGACCCTCTTTGATAAAAAGGAACCAACAACCACCAATTATGAGAAGCCATTAAGCCTTCACAAACTATTATGTCTACTTTTCCAATTAATCTCTCAATTATTTCTACTATCATTTTGATTGATTTTATAGCATCCCCTCCAGAAGTGTGCCTACCTAAAATGCCGATTAGTTTTCCGTTGTTTCTTCCTATGAGAGCTAGGGGCTTAGACCTGGGTGTTAGTGAAATTTCCTCAATTATTTCTGTGTTGTCGAGAATTCTTCTTAGCCAATACGTCTTTCCTACACCATTATTTCCAGCTATTTGAATGATTCTAGTTTTCATGGTATATACCTTCTTACTCCGAACTTTGCTCCGTTTAGAATCTTCCAATACTTGTAGAATTCACACAAGCAATTTTGGATATCTATTCCTACCATAGATTCATAAATTTCCGGATGTAGTTTTGCAAAATCCGTATCTTTAAGCTTGTCATACAAATCCAAGCAAAACTCATTGAATACATTTTGTTTCTTGATTAGGGAAGGTTCTAATAGCTTTGCTCCAGAATAGGATCCTGGACCCATTGGGCAGAATGTTTTATTATCGGGAAAATCTCTAAACCAAGCCAAATCTCCCACAATTTGTCCTGCTATAAAGCTATTGAATGCCTTGATTTTCGTTATTTGCTCCCAATTGCCTTCAAATGTGGGTTGTTCTTTTAACCTAGCAAACTTGGGAATTGCGTAATCAAACAAGAATTTCTCTATGGGTGTTCTATTTTTGTAAACGCAATAAGCTTTTTTCACAATTCTTTTGCCACTGTTTTTCATTATTTGCATCAGCATTTTGGATTCCATACGCCAACTTTTAGTAATCTTTTCTGGATATCCAAAGATTGCTAATACTTGCGGTTCATTGATTACTCTTGCAAATAGACAATGGGCTAAGGTTACGTTGTTTGAGTCATAATACTCTTTATACAACCATTGAGATACGGCATCATCAATTCTTCTTACATTGCAAAACTTGTATTTCTGAAGAATCTTATCTTCTGTCCATGGAAATGGCTTTCCTTCAAGCTTTGCTTTTCGGATTCTCTCTCTTTCATTGATGAAATAGATTAGCAATTGGAAGTTTTCGTTATTCATAGCCTATTCTTCCAAATTGTCCTTATCTCTCCAATTATTTGCGTATCTGGAGTATGAAACTTTGATAGGAACACCTATCCCATTTACGGATTCAAGCTTTTGCTTAATAAGAAGTGGAAATTCTGGGGTATCTTTCTCTTTTGGAATCTCTACAAGTATTTCGTCATGTATTTGAAGGATTATTCTTCCACCAAGTGATTTTATGAGAGAATAGCTTTCTACCATTGCCCTAGCTAACCACCAACATGCTGTACCTTGTACATGATAGTTAAATGGCGTTGTTGGCCTATATCTCCCATATTCATCGGTTGGAATAACTAAAGGATAGCCCCTTTTTGGGTCAATATCTCTATCTGGGATTGTTTCTACAAACCCTTTACGCTTTGCGAAACTTCTAATGGATTCCGATAGTTTGGCAAGCTTTTTGAATCTTTCCTTAATAATCCGTGAAGCCCCCGGCTTATGATACGTTTTGTCTATCGTTTCATCGGTAGCTCCATAGATAGTTGCGAAATTGCCATTTTTTGTCCATTGGTACAATTCTGGATAAAGAGATTTGAATGGAATTCCTTTAGCAATTGATTCTTCAAACTGTTTCGTCCAGAGTATTGAAGCAATAATCAAGTGATAACTTCCGTTATAAGGGGGCTTATCTGGATTCTCAAATACTTCAATCATTTCCTCTTCTTGAGATTCATAAGCAGGGATTCTCAATTCAATGTTTTCTGCATCAAATGAATACCAACAATATCCTTCCGGTGGTCCAAAAACATATCGCAAGTTGATATCTTCTTTCTTGGATACGTTTTGCTGATTTGGATTTTGACAAGACCAACGTAATGTTTTCGTTCCACAAACATTTAGGTGAGGATAAAGCTTTCCCTCATAGTAAAACTTCCGATAAACTTCAAGGTAATTAATTGCTGTTCTTATGGTTCTAAAATCTATCATTGCCTTAATGAAGATAGCTTCCAGACTATCTTCTGAATAATATTCGATGGCTTGCTCTAAGCTTTCACGATTAAGAGAGAAGTTGCCCTTTTCGGTTCTCTTGAGGGGAATTTGAAGATAACCTACCATAAAATCTCTAATGTTGTTGCTTATTCCAGATTCTGGAATTGCGATATTCATTCCGAATTTGTGTATCACTGATTCCATAGTACGTTTGTTTCTGTTCAATTCACACTCCAAGCTTTTTTGTAACTCATTTGCTCTTTCAAGAGAGAATCCCATTCCCGATAGCTCCGTTTCTGCTACAATGGGAAGCAATTTTAGACGCTCATGATAAATCTTTTCATATCCGGCCTTGCATATCTTCTCTTTAAATAGCTTGTATAATACTTCTGTAGCTACAATATCTGTTTCTGCATAATCACGGCAAACTGATAGATATTCTCTAGGCAAATATTCTTCCACAAGGGCTAATTCTCTGGGAAGCCAAAAATCCTGCTTCCATGCATCATTCTTAGCAGAAGGGGTAATCACATTATCTTTATCGGCTAAATTCCACCCTTTACGCTTTGCGATTCTCTTGCATTCTTTTACAGCAATTTCAAGCTTTCTTTCTGGTTCGGTTATATCCTCTTTGAGATACTTCCACACTAGTGATATAAGGTCATGTTTATCTGAAGAATCCAGAATATGTGACATAATCAAAGTATCATCAACCTTGTTCCAATTCCAAGCTTCAATGAATGGTTTTCCTAATGTCCTTGCAAGCATTACGTAATCAAACGTGATATTATGACCAACTATCCTGCCGGCATTTTTAAGAATGCACAGGAATTCTTGTATATCCCTAATAGGGATAAGGGGCTGACGCGATTTGGGATTAACACGAAATTCCCAAATCTTTATATTGGTTGCAATGAGAAAAACTTTTGAATGAATGTCAGCCCCTGTTGTTTCTGTGTCAAGAATTAGAATAGTTCGCTCCATGGAATGCTGGTAATTTTCGTTTCCCCGTCATCAAGAATAATGGAAGCAACTTTCTTTTTTGGATTGCTTCTATATACAGTACCTTCTACCAACATATCGTCATGCACGTATTTTACTTTCATTCCTTCCTTGATTACGGCATTATCAGCTGTTCCATCACCCTTTTCTAACCTTTGTGGCGTTTGTTTATCTTCATTGTCATCTTCCTCATCAAAAGGTATTTCTTCCTCTTCATAGTCCTCTTCAAAGCTATCTTTACCAATTGGCTTTGTTACATCACTGGAATTTTGATAATCAACATAACCTAACCAACGGTGGTTGATAAAATCTGAACTTTCCGTTTTATAGGTGTTAAATCGGATGTAGATATCGGATTGCTTAACTGCTTCACAAAGGTTTTGAAGGTCATCTAAGGATTCTAAATTGGAAGTATCTGCTCCCATTTTCTTCAACTCATTTAGGACAAACTTCATATGCTCTTCAACTGTGCTTCTAAACCTTTTTGGGGTATCGCAAAGTGGTTCAAGAATGTTGGTTCTTAAGCCTTTTATAAACACTCCGTTGAATTCCTCTGGTTCAACTACCACTGCTGAAGCAAAGAAATAACTCTCTCCCATTAAATCGCCTTTTTCAAAGGTTCCAATCTTACAATCAACCACCCTTGCAATTCCTGTAACTCCGGCAGGAATTTCTCCAAAATTCTGGATTACAACCGGTTCATCTTTGAATTTCTTCAAGGCTGACTCTAGACGTTTCTTCAAATTGTTTTCCATAGCTTCATCCTCCATAGCTAGAACACAAAACTACCTAACCAACTCCAACAATTTTTCGTAGGTTGGATTTTCAATGTATTCCGGCAACTCTTTTTGTTCTTGTGTTCTAATTTTAGTCACAAATACTGGATTTGGTGCTATGTGAATACAAAAGGAATATCCCGATACAGCCTTTTCAATTTCAACTTCCGATTTTCCAACTTTGGTTGCAACTTTGCTTGTTTTTTGTTTAATGTAAGTGTGCAGCATAAAATCTGCTGCTGCATGCAACCAAGATGATACGGAAGGTGTTAGTGCGGTTGATACATAAGGCGTTAGAAGCCCAGAAACCTCATCAACCACAATTTCCTTTTCCTGGGAAACGACAACAACATTGCAATTGCAAGAGAGAAGCTTGTAAAGAATTTGTTTCATTTGGAAGGTTAGTTGTCCATATTGCGCTTGTGTAACCATACCAAAATTCTTTTGCTGAATAATCTCTTCTACGCCCAAAATTTCCTTCAAAATCAAATCTTGAAGCCCTGTTGCATGATCTAATACAACCGTTTTAAAGCTCATCTCTTCTACGATAGTTGGAATTTCTAGCAACTCTTCCCCCTTTTCCAGAAGAAAATCATAAATTCCATCAATCTTTGCAAGGGGAATGCTTTCGTTCAATCCAATACTTGAACAAACAATATGCAAAAGTGGCTTGGGAAATGTTCCACTAAAGGTTGTTTTACCTGTTCCACTTCTACCATACACTACAACTTTGAGATTTTTCGTTTTGTCTACGCTCTCTTGAACCTTCTTGATTTTTGAAAATACGGTGTTAGTTTCTGTGCTTGTGGAATTGGATTTGTGCTTCACAATCTTAATCGCCATATTCTTCCTCCAATTCAGAAAATAACTTAAACGGTTCTAAAGCAATATCTACAGCACCTTCACTCTCAATGTATTCATCTAAAGAGTCACGATACCTTTTCGTTACTCCAATCGGAGTTATCCAGTGATGTTTCTTTGCTCTTGCTTTGTACCAAATATTTATTTCGTGAAGTAATGGAAGCAAACACTTTTGCTTGAATTTCTCTATGTATTCTGGGATGATAACCACAGCATATCGATTAAAGTAATATTCGGGGTCAGTATAGAACGTTTCAACAATACGCTGAAGATATTCTTCTGGATTCTCATTCACTCTTTGACGAAAGCTATACTTTCCACCCGAAAGTGGCCTTTTAACTACATCATAATAAACCCCGCCAATTTGCATCCCCTCTTGCGTAAGTGCTACAAGATAAAATCCAGTTTGTAAATCGAAACTAACTCTGGAGATAATTTCACTTTCGTCAAACTTTGAAGTTGTTTTCCTTTCAACAACCCATAATTTCTTTTCTTTCTCTATTAACCCGTCAACTTTTCCCCGCAATCGGAATTTATCAAGCTTTACGTCAAAAACCAACTCTGAAGCAAGTATTGGTTCTTTGGAGTTTTTGTAAACCTCAAGATAGCTTTTCGCTTGCTCTTGTGCAATCCTTTTCCAGAAGGTTAATTGTTCAACAAATTCTGGATAAGATTGACACAAGGCTTTAAACTCTTCATTCAGCATTCCATCTAAGCAAGCGTGAAATAGCCTTCCATACGCAAGTTTGGGTGAAAAATGTTCAACTGGCTTTAAACCCAATGCAAGCTTGATTCTAGCTCTTTCTCTACAAACGAGAAATTCACGTAATATCGATTGCGTAATTCCATCTATTTCTGGTCCTTTCCAAACCCAATCATTTTCAATCTTGCTACATTTATTTTCCATAGCTGATCCTTTCTAATCCCTTCACTTCTAAGAATGTGTGATGGATGATAAACCCATGTAGCGTATTTAATGTCAAAGTGATCTAATACTTCCTTTGCATACGTTCCGACTGCAATGATTTTTGAATTTGGAAACAACTTCAATAGCTTTTTCCACCACGTGCATTTTTTGGCATCTTTTATCGATAAATCCGACTTTTTAATAGGCAAACACCAAACAACGTTAGTGTACGCTACCTTGTGTAATCCAGCATCTTTAATCATTTCTTGTAACAACTTTCCTGCTGGACCTACAAAGGGTTCATGTAAAGTTATTTCCGATTCTCCTGGAGATTCTCCGATGAAGAGATATTTTGGCTTTAAACTGCCTTTGAAACATACTGGTGGACCTTTCACGTTTCGGCAAAGTGTACACTTTTGAGATTCTCTCAAAATGTTAAGAAGCTTTGCCCTTATGTCATCCATGGAGTTATCCTCTGGGAGAGAGATTAGCTGATTTTCTGAGCTACTAAAGCTAGAAGAATTGAATCAACGTTAGCTTTAGTGATTTTGTTTCTGTGCTTTGGTAAGAGATTGCCACAAGTTTCGACTAGAAAAGCTTTATATTGAGAATCACTTTGATTCTTGCATTTTTCGGGGATATTGAGAATCTTTCGCCACTTTCTGGGTGGAAGAATTTGATGAGGAATAGACAAGAAGCACAAGCTTGCTTCAAGAGCACCAAAGTTTTCTCCAAACCTGAACATGGCTGACCCTGGATGTGAATTACCAATGTAGCCTTGGACCTTTTCTAAAACAGCCATTTCGATGCAAGAGTAATCATCTACACTATCATCTATGGAATCGAGTTTGCCTATGAGAAACATAATTTCGCTGATTTGTTTAGGCATTTTGAACACTTCAAGCCTATTTTGGGAAGGATTATACAAGCTTATGTATCCACTAAGGCCTGGGTCGATTCCTAAGAAAGCACAACTTCTCATAACTGTCTCCAGTCCTCTAGCAACCCTAACCTTTCTTTCGTATTGGCGATTCCCAGGCCCGGGAGTCGAACCCGGCAAGCCGGGGTTATGGGCCCCGGTGGGGCGCCGGCCCTGCCTGGTAAACGCCCGTCTCTCCAGGCTGTCCCCCATCCCGGTCTCCTACGTCCATGGCCGTTCAGGAACGATTTTGGTGGCTGGTAGGGGCACCCAGTAGTTCCTGATTCGGAGATACCTCATATTTCCTAATGTCCTAATGTCCTAATGTCCTAATGTCTTAGCTTCCTATCAACAGGTATCTTCAGATATGCTTATCCTTTCCTTATCCTTATCCTTATCCTTATCCTTATCCTTATCCTTATCCTTATCCTTTTGTTATCTCTGTGTGTTTCTCTCTCTTGGCCCGCCAGAAATATTCTGTTGGCAGAGTTTCGATTTTGTCAAGCCCCTATTTCGGGTGGTGTGCAAATTTGCGTCGTAAGTGCTGTTCTAATCGTAAGATATGTCTTGCCAGTTTTGGACTTGACAAGCGTTCGAACATAGCTTATACTTATTGTAACAAGCCTAAGCTAATCCGCGATTTGCCTAGGCAAATTGGCCCTGAGGGAAACTTTGGAAAAAGGAGTCGCAGTCATGCAGGTGATCGAGACGAGCGATATCGGCGTTATCTATCGTGGGATCCGACGAGACCGCGACAATGTGGGCTTTGAGCGCCCACGTTCGCGAGAGCTTGATTGCGGC
>Ga0209508_1002051_pt1 | contig 14116 bp, 12 predicted proteins | sample AD_UKC129_MetaG_FD_184427 | JGI IMG/M metagenome (GOLD analysis project Ga0209508, IMG submission 184427) | Active sludge microbial communities of municipal wastewater-treating anaerobic digesters from Canada - AD_UKC129_MetaG (SPAdes) (version 2) | ecosystem: Engineered > Bioreactor > Anaerobic... | reverse complement strand
CGGAGGGGAGTGATCGTTACTCATCTTGTGACAAATACTCCGCCAAACGCTTGATATACTTGAGCTCCTTGAGCACGCCCAGCGATCGATAGTAATGTTGCCGAACTGCGGCAGGCGCCATCCCCACGGCACTCCCTACCCATTCGGTCCGCCTGGTGATTGAATCCAACTCGCCTTCGTCTTCGGGATCTTCCGGCGGAAACGGCGGATCGATACCGGCCGCATCCAACCATTGGTTCCAGACAACTGAGGGAACTTTCCGCCACAGTTTGCCCGGCACAACGGCAAGGGTAATAACGCGGGCTTTGGGGGAGAGTTTTTCCTCGAGTGTCTGTATGTCCTCCGGCGGAAGTTGGGAGAGACTATCTAATCGGCGTATCGCCGCTTGAAGGTCTTCTTGCGAGTAAGGGTCTTTGGCTTGGTGGATGTCAAAGACGTTTTGCTCGTGATCTTCTTCCCGAAGGAATTGGCCTGAGCGACCTTCAATCTTGGATCGGCGCCGTTGCTCGCGCATAAGATCCGTGGCCAGATTCTCAATGACCGTATAACACCACGCTTGGAAGGTACCCCGTGTTGGGTCAAATTTCCTTCCGTTAAGCCAAACACGCACGGGCGCATCAGAAACCAGGTCGTCGGCTAGCTGGCTTCGACCAACGTTTTTACTCCGTGGTTCGCGACTGGTGCTTGCTTGGTCCTTCGAGCTTCCGCTATCCTTTTTAGATCCGCACTCCGGCAAACTCAGTGCGACTCGGACTCCGGGGATTAGTTTGCGTGCAATTCGTGCAGCAATTTGCCGAACAAGATTTTCCCAATCTGGGGGAAAGCCCGCTGGCACACTGGCCATTGTGGATACTCCATTTCTCAAAGGGCTCGCAACCGGCAAGCCGTCGTGCCAAATGCCAGCTTTCTGGCCAATCGACCTTGAGGACCCCACGCTTGCCGGGAATGCGAATAACTTAAACTCAGTGAAGGAGCCTGTCAACGGCCGAGTGCCAAACTGGAGCTTTCCCCATCTTCCCGGATGGCGTCAAGTTAGCAACTCATCAAGAAGGTCAAAAGGACTTCCCCCGCACAGTGCGGAGAACGAGTCGGAGTTTTGTTTATCGCCGACGCTTTTTTCTCCGGCTAAAGCGCTCGAAACGATCGTACGGATCACCCTTTGTCAGATTGGACAGATTTTGTCCAACCTCGGCCCAAGAAAGAGTTGAGACCAGCGTTCCGCCGGCCAAATCGGCCAAGATCCGGCCCCCGTTCCCTAAGCCCGCCGGCAAAACGCATGGTCCTCGGCGACCGCGCGAGAGTCAGCATCCGCGATGTCCCCGTCGCCGGAGGGCGTGAACGCCGTCCCGCCCCGGGCCATCCAATCGTCGGACGGCAGTTATGCCGCGCGCCGGAGGCCGTAAGCAACAGTCTCTCCGTCCGTCGGTGAGGCAAGCCGTCCAGATGCGGCTAGTGGCTATTGCCCGGCGTGAGCCCCTCCCCCTGTTGGCCGCCGACCGTTCTCTGCGAACCAATCTTGGGGTTCAGGTGCGCGTTCATTTTGGCCGTAAACACCACCCTCCGTGGCTTGCTTTCCGCGGTGAGTTGCGGTTTTACAATGACCACCCACCTTTGAGCCGAGGCTACTGTTATTTCCATATCCTTTTTCGGGGAACGCTCCTACTGACGCGCTACGCTGTCGCGAGGACCTGTTTAAAGCCTATCCCATAATCTCTCCTCACGCGTTGGGTGGGAGAGGGGGCGAGGGTGAGGATGGCTGAAATCGCTGCCGGTTTTCTCAGTCAATTCCGACGTTCGCTTCCCCTCACCCCAACCCTCTCCCAGAGGGAGAGGGGGACTTTTTGGGATAAACGCTAATGAGAAAGATTAGACAAAGGAGAGGGCCAGGGCGGCGGGTTATCCTGGGTTGGCATCCAGCGGGATGATCAAAACGGGGTTCTCCGAGCTACATTCCGCCTGGTGCCGGTCGTTCCAAGCGGACCGTCAGCCAGGCGAAAGTGCTCTGAGACTAAACTACTCCTGACCCTTCTCCTCAGTAATGTGTCTATGTATTCCATGAAAGTTTCGAAATGTTTAATAGAGCACGAATTGGCCACGCTAGCCAGTCGGTGGCCTTGCGTAGCCACTTCGCGATAGGGAATCCACCGAACAGGCGTTTAGCTCCTTGGGGTCTGGTAAACTGCTTCTCATCCTCCAGGGCATTCCAGGCGATTGAGATGGAATAAAGTACCTGCGGTGTTGGGACGTCCTCAGGCTGTTCTACCATCGCTACGAGCAGTGTGCCTATTGCAGTGGCGAGTTCATCCTCCTGCGGTTTGGCCGAGGGCAACCGACAAGAGGTTTCCCAACCGCCGTACGATAATGCGTTAGTAATGCGGTACCTTGTTCTGCGATCGACTACGAACCCGGATATCCGAATTTTTTCGAACAGATTTTCCAGTGCCTCCTCAAACGTGTTGCCAAACCCGACCGCGCGGTACTGATACTCCAAGTAAGGGTTACAGCGCAGGACCATCTTGAGATCTAAGTCTGGATATGGCTCGGGAGGAGGATTGAACCGAAACGAGCCAACGTGAAGCCGCTTGGTTTTCGACATGAGAATCTCCTTGTCTGGGTGTTTGTTGTCACAAAAGATCGACCAGAAGCCGGTGAAAGATATACCGGCGCAGGATACAACGCCGAGATCGCGGGAATACAAGAACCAGAGTGATTAAGCTTGAGATAAGGGAGTACAGCCTAAATCACATCGATAACATTTACGAGCTAATAGGAGGGCTGAGATATGAAGAGACAGAATAGGATGCGATAGACGCGAGGTTTACATATGAAAGGATATATCTCTGTATATCTCTTTTGATAGTTTACATCAGCCGGGATGAGGCCTTCTCTCTTCTGAAATTGCCTGATTCCCGGCCGGTCAGAATCAATGATACTAACAATCTTTCGCTATGCGACTGTCCTTTGGATGCGCCTATTTACATTCATCTGACACCCATCACGAGTTATTTTATGCGGAAATCAACGGGCATCAAGCCCCCTTCGGACGAACAATTTGGCAAATCCAGGCAAGTTCCCTTGCGGCAATCCTTCACCCTGTGGCACAGGCTGTCTAGGACAAACCCGGATACGAGGCCTTGCACCCTGCTCAGGAGGCTCTTTGCCGACTTGGTGGACGCCACTGACAGTTTCTGAGCAATCCAGCACTGCTTTTTGGGGAAGAGGTGAACCGCGCGATCCTGGGTTCGACATCTCGGCGTTGCGTGCTCTCCGGGCTATTGCAGTTCAGAGTGTTAACGGCAGCGCGTTAGTCCCGCCAGAAAAGGAGGCCTTGTGTGTAGCGCGTTTTCTGTTGCCGGCGGATACGTTGCGATTTTTTCTTATTGGCATCTTTTATGGCAGTCTATCTCGTTGCGGGTTGTCCACTTGCGCGACGTCGCCCTTCCAATTCTGGAGTACTTTCTTCATTTGCACGATGTTCTGGGGTGAACTTGCGGCCAACGCCAGGTGCGAGTTGCGTGGCCTTGTGTTCGGTGTGCCTTGCTGCTGAGACGCCTTCTGTAAACTCCGCCCACGAAATGTCTAGCTACAAGATTGATGCACACGGCATCATGGTGTCGTTTGTATGCGAAGGCAATATTTGCCATTGACCGGACGAGCTAAACGGGCTATTTTGACGCGAAGGGGGAATGTATGCGCGAACGGGTAACATGAATAATTTGGCTGGTTCGGTGGCCTTTGCGCGAGCGTAAGGTTATTTCGAGGGCTTCGCGGGGCAAGATGGTTTGAGTCCCAACGTGAAACTTTCTGTCGCAATGGATGCCTCTCTTGTTCCTCCAGCGGGAAGGATTCCCCTCAATGATTGAGTTTGCTATCGCTTTGGCTTGTGCGGGATGCCTTGCCGCGGTTGAGACTTTTCTCGTCGGGGTCCAGGCGTGGGAGCATCGCCGGTTCGCCGCCAGTCGATTGCGGTCCTCGCCCAAGGCTCAGATGCAGGCCGCTGGCCGCGCGATGGTCATTATCCCGTGCCGGGGAATCGAGCCGAACCTGAAAGGCAACCTTGAAAGATTTTTCCGGCAAGATTACAGCAACTACGGCCTGCGGTTTGTCGTGGAAAGTCACGATGACCCTGCCGCTGAGGTCATTCAGCAGTTAATCGAAGAGTACCCGAATGTGCCTGCCGAGCTTGTTACAGCCGGTTTGGCCAACGGTGAGGCGCAAAAGATCCACAATCTTCGTGTGGCAACGGAGAAGATTCCTCCGGAAGTAGAGTACCTTGTTTTCGCTGATTCAGACGCAGCCCCGTCGGAGCACTGGTTGACCGCTATGCTGATGCGGCTGGGCGACCCAAAGGTCTCCGCGGTGACGGGCTACCGGTGGTTTATCCCCAAGACCGGAGCCTTTCACGAAGCCGTTGTCTGCGCCTTGAACGGGGCATATGCGATGCTCATGAGCCGGAATACCCCGAATCTCGTCTGGGGAGGCTCTTGGGCAATCCGAAAAGAAGTTTTTGAGGAGCTTGACATCCGGGGGGCATGGCGGGGCAGGATCTGTGACGACCTGGTGGCTGCAGATCGGCTCCTCAAATGTGGCCGGCATGTGGAATACGAGCCGGCATGTCTGGTTGCCACATCGTGCCAGCCGGACCTCAAGGCCGTGTTTGAATTTGCCTCCCGGCAGTTCTTTCTCTTGCGACGGGTTCTCCCCCTTTGGTGGTTCACGGACCTAGTGGTCGGGTATCTGGGCACGGTTGTGTTTTGGCTGGCGATTGTCACACTCATCATGGTACCTGACACTTTGGTCCGATGGACCTCGGCGATTGTGGCTGCCGTATCGTATGCGCTTCACTGGGCGCGGGCGGAGCTGCGGGTGGCTGCAGTGAGAACTTATTTTCCCCGTTTGGCCGGTGAGGCAAGTTTTCGACGGGTTTTTTGGTACGATCGAGTGCTCAGTCCCGCCATTCAATTCATAGGTCTCCTAGCGAACCTGAATGGAGGCTTGCGACGTCAGATTATTTGGCGCGGCATCATTTACCGAATGGGGAAAAAGGCCCAAATCGAAATTGTCCGACCCAGCAACGGCTCCTCAGCGTACTCGGAGATAAACGGTGGCGGTCCAAGCGCGGCGGCAGCCCCAATCCTCGGAGGGCCAGAAGATACGAAGTGCCAAGAAGCACCGGAAATGAGACGCCCAGAGAAAAAAGTCCATCCAGTTGCCGCGTAGTCTATTGGCGAAAGCGAATCGGAGTGGCAGTAGACCACCGTTTGACAATATGCCCTGATAACCTCATGATGAGACTTGAGGGGTGACAGGGGCTGCAGAGTCTCACGAGAAGTTGGGCAATTGCGGCGTTGACGGCAGGGCTTACGGTGGTGAGCGGTTGAGCAAACAGTGAAAGAGGATTCGGCTCTCATACAAGAGGTTCTCTGCGGTTCGCCCGTTGCATTCGGAAGGCTGGTCGAAAAGTACCAGGACCGATTGTACGACACCATGCTTCATTTTGTAGGCGACGCAGATGAAACCATGGATGTGGTTCAAGAGGCGTTTATCCACGCCTATTTGAACCTGAAGTCGTTTCAGGGTGAGAGCGCGTTTTATACCTGGCTTTATCGGATCGCCTTCAATATTGCCGCGACGTATCACCGAAGGAGAAAACCGGTCCAGTCCATGGATCGGCTGTACGCCGAAACAGGCCACGAAAGTGCCGATCCCGGGTGCTCGCCGGTGCTTCAGGTTGAGCAAGAAGAACGAGCACGAAAGGTCCGCCAGGCCATCGCTACGCTGAGCGAAGACCACCGCGCTGTTCTCATCTTGCGTGACCTGGACGGCTATAGCTACGAAGAGATTGCCCAGATTTTGGCCATCCCAATTGGCACCGTCCGCAGCCGACTTCACCGGGCCAGGTTGGAATTGCGAGAAAGATTGAAAAGCTCAGAATATGACTTATTATGATGGAGTTACTGATCATTCATGGTGTCTGGCGATTGATTGTATCCCTTAGACATCGATTTTGTGCCGGCTCCAGCAGCGGGCGGCAAGAATCCGTTAGGTTTCCGTGGACAACCATTAACGGATGCCCGTTACCGATTGGATTTCCACGCGTTTGAATCGGGACATCAAAAGTTGAGAAGTTTTTTCCGAAATTTATGTGGAACTTCATTATGGCATGAGGACGTCAAATAACCGGGTTTCGGGTTATTTGGTCAAAAGCGAAGAAAAACCGTCGTATACAGCGGGTTCCTCTGGGCATTCCTCCGATAGGTCTGCGAGGACATTATGACGATGCTTTTTTGTGAGGGCCCGAAAAACATTTGCGGGAAAATCGTCCGTGCGAGCGCTATGCAGAAAGATTAGGAATACCTCCGATGACGGCTTGGCTCGACAATGAACGACTGAGTGCCTATCTGGACGGGGAATTATCCCCCCAGGAAAGGCAAATTGTCGAGAAACTTCTGGCAAGCGATTCGGCTGCCAGGCAGTTGGTGGAGGAACTCCGCGCTCAGCGAGAATTGATTCGGCAGCTCCCTCGCTTTCCTATCCCGCGGGATTTGAGCCGGTCGGTGATTGCCCTAGCTGAGGAGCGTCGCGCCAAGCGACAGGGTTCGGGCCAAGCTGAGCGAACACCCGTGGTGCCGTCGGCTGAATCGAGTGACCGGTCGCCGGTGAGGTTTTTGAAACGATTGATTCGGCCTAGGAATCTCGGTTGGGCCCTGGTTGCGGCTTCCATTGGAATTGCTATTGCCTTGATTTCGCCGCAATTGGAACGGCGGGGCGATCAGGTGGAGGTGGCCCGGCGGGATAATGTGCAGAAGGATTTGGCGGCTGAAAAGCAGAGGGAACCGGGAGTTGGCGAGTTCCGTGCGGCCCCGTCAGGACGTTTGAGGGGAATGCCGGAATCTCCTTCACGAGAGTCAATAGGGCGTCCTAGGATGGCGGGTCCTGCCGAGTCAGCCCTGGAGGCGGATGCGACGGCGATAGGTAGCGGAACGGCCCAGGCTGACCGCCAGCAAGCCCCTGCTGAGGAGGCACCACAGGTCATTATTGAACGAATGGTACCGATGCTGGGCTATCAATCGGCAGCACGCGAAATGGGTGGCATGTCGCCTGTCGATTCCCGAGTGGCGCCGTATGAGATTGTCTGCGAGGTCACCGAGAAGGCGTCATTACAGACGCTTGTCGGGCGTGTCATACGCAAGCATCAAGCAATCCCGGAAGAGGCGGCGCTGGATGCAGCTTGGGAATTTGCTGCCAATCGGGAAGATCACCGCGAACAGCAGGGTACAGGTGGCGGCGGTGACCGGCAAGATGCCCGACCAGACGTCCAAGTCGCATTTAGGGAGAGCGAGGAGTTTGAAGAGGCCGTCATCGAGTTTTCGGCCACATTGGCTCAGGTCCAAGGTGTTCTTGCGGAGCTGGGTGCGCAGCCCGGCCAGATCCGCAACATCATGATTCCTCAGGAGTTGTCCGGGATCCTTGAAGAAGGCCGTTATCCGGGTTCGGATCGAATTGCGGCAAAAGTGGGACGCCCTGAAGGCTTTGGAACAGCGGGGGCACGTGCTTTGCCTTCTATGCCAAAGGCTGCGGCTCCCTCGCCGCCTTTGGCGGCTGGGGCTGCCTCTCAGGCGAAACCGGTAGACGAAGGGCAGGCGGCCATAGGTGAAGTCCGGCGCCAAGAAGCGGGTGCAGCAATGAGCATGCGGCGAAGTGTGACGCCGCCCACCTCAGGTCCAGGAGATCTCTACCGCATTCGGGTTGTTCTGCGTCACAAACGTGCTTCGGAAACCAATCCGTCCCCCGCTACGGTTCCGCAGACGCAAGGCTTGGGGGGTGCGGTGCGCGAGTCTCCCTCCCCTCAAAAGTGAGCACGAGTTAGCCGTTCACTGATCGAGAATGAGGTGACCAGGTTAGTTCCACCCGTCCGCTTTCCGTCCACTCCGCTTTTTCTCGAGCGGTGTCAGACGGTCATTGAGGGGACTGATGCGCAATTTGATGGCCATCCGGGTTACCAGCGGCAATTTGTTGACGCCGAGCTTTTTCATGGCGTTGGCTTTGTGATTGTCAACTGTGCTCGGAGCCAATTTCAAGATAGCGGCTGCTTCCTTGACGGAACACCCCAAGCTAATCAGGCGAACGACTTGTTTTTCTCTCGCGGTGAGCGGCCGTTTTGCCCCACTGGTCGCTTTTGCTTTCGATTGTTTTTTCGCCATGGCCATCACCTCACCACTCTCTCAGGAACCCACCCAACGATTGTGAAACTTCGATACGAACCACAGGAGGCTGTTTGCCTCTGTTATCAATTCTTTTGTTATGTCACACGAGCGGCCAAATCGTTTTCCAAGTCCTAGCTTCCCCGTGGGAAAAGCTCCGCGAGGAGATCATTTCTGGGGTATGCGTGACCTCGATGCTGAACGAATGCTTCAGCGGCGGCTACCCCTATTTGCTGTCCCCGCCATCGGGCCAAGCGGCGCATGGACTCAAGGTATTCATCCATCCCGTGATATTCGCGGAGCCACTCCCTTTGACTTTCATGACAGGCGAGCATTTCCGCCTTCTTATCGAGATATGCCGAAATGTCAACGTACGTTGTCGGTTCAATGGCGTGCCCATATGGGTCCAAACCCTCTGGCGGATCACAGTAATACAGGTACGGTACCCCAGTATTCTCTTTGAGAGGAAAAGCGGACGCATTGGGCGCTCCATGGAGAAAACTGGCGGCCCGGGCGAGGATCGCTGCCATTTCGTGGTCCATCATGTAGTCGCGTAAGGCGTGCGTGAATACCAGCCCCGGGGCAATTCGGCGGAATAGATCGACTACCTTTTGAATTGTCGGCTTATCATAGACGATGAATCCATCGCGTTCGTCGAGGCAATGATACGTCGCTCCGATAACACGGGCTGCGGCGGCAGCTTCTCGCGTTCGGCGGCTTGAAATATCCCAGCGGTTTTCCACCATGGTGCCGCAATCACCAGGGGCAAGGCTTGCGATGTGGACCTCCCAACCGAGTTCCCGCAAGCGAGCCAACGTTCCACCGCAGCAAAATTCAGCATCATCGGGATGGGCCATGAGAGTTAACGCCACCCGATTGATTTGATGCGACATATGGCGCCTCCGAATCCACCAATAAGCAGCATTAAGAGAACAAGCCGACTGGGAAAACAGTCATTACGTTAGCGTAAAGACACCCCTCACGGCAAGTCCCGCCACAAGGAGGAGTTGGTGTTGAGGAAAATGCCACGCTATGCAGAAAAATAAGGCGGCGCGGGCGACTCCTCGGTTTTTTCGCCGACAAACAAATAGTATGGTGCCCGAGCTAGCGGCAAATAAGGGACTTTGGCTCGCCGTTCCTCAAGCAGAATCTGCCGGAACCGTCGTTGAAGAAAGGGGATGTGGTCCGGCGATGGAAAAACGTCGTCGTAGTTAAACCAGAACGTCCAGAACAGTCGGGCACATGCCCCGTGACGTTTCATTCCAGGTGCGGGATGCTTGCGGGAGACGTAAAAATCGACGACGCCGATCTTCCCCCCGGGTTTGAGCATCCGCCAGGCGTTGTCGATAGCGGCAAACCAATCCGGAATCATTGTCAAAGAATAGGAGAACGTGACAACGTCGGCAGGCTCCGGTGGTTGAAAGACCGTAGCGTCGGCCACCTGGGTTTCCACATTTGTCCAGCCGTGACTCTTAATTCGCTCTTGGGCTACGGCAAGTAGCGACGGCGAGAGATCGACCAGGATGACCTTCCGCAAACGAGAAATGTTGTCGCCAAAATACTCTGCATTAGCCCCGGTGCCGGCCCCCAAATCCACCCATAGTCCGTTCTCCGGTACGCCAATGGCCTGCCAAAGGTCGTCCCGACCCTTGAGCAGTCGCCGTCGAAAGCTGTCGTAGTAGGCCGCTTGAGGGGCGTAAAAACTTTCCATCCGCGAGGCATGATCCTGCCCACGCCCTGGATGAAAGACCATGCGATAGAGGATTTTCAGATCGGTCCAAAGACCCATGGGATGAATGAACCTCCTTGAGTAGCTCAGACGCAGCCCTTAGTCTGTTGCTGACGATCGCGCGTTTAGGGGACGTTCAAATCGGCGATGTAGAAACTTCCATAAGTGTGAACGCGGCACTTGGCGTGTAATTCGGCGGCGAGTTCCCGATGGTACGTCAATTGCTCACCTAACGCGACCGTACGCCCGCCCAACTGAACCCGAACGCGATCGACAAAGTCTGTCCGCAAACCACCGCTCCGCCAGATTGCGCGGGCGCCCGGCGCAGCCCGATCAAAAATGGCCTGCCATTCGGCTTCCAGAAGCGGGAAGAAACGGCCCGACAGCCAATCCATGTGGTCGAGGAGGACGTAGCGGCTGATGGTTACGTCGTTCTCCACGAGGAAACCTTCCACTGTGTTGGTGTGAGTCGAGATACGATCGACCAAACCATTCTTTAGCAGGTAGAAGTTCTCTTCCTTGAGGTATTCGGGACAGCATTCCCGGGTATAACTCCCTGTGATGTACACACGCCAAAAATAGTTGTCTCGCAGCGGGAGCTTACCGAAGACGGCATCCACGCAGTCTTGCACGTATTGGGCAACACCTCCTTCGTACTGGGACTCGATTTGTTGTCGCTGGGCTCGCGGGACGCCCACCAGCGAAAGCATCGCGTCCCGACTGAGGAGAAACCGCAGCAAGGGAGTCCAGACCTGTTCCTTGAGGTGCTTTTCGTAAATTTCTCGCTGTTCACTAAGAGATTCGGCGTTGAGAATCTTCTCCACCCATGGGCGGACTCGAGCCACCTTAGTGATGTACGTATTCATGAGCCGGGCAAAAGTGCCTGCCGTTCCCCGGAAGTAAAACGATCGCTTACGACCGAAGAATCGCTTGATGTGCTTGTCCCAATAGCGGCGAGCAAAGGGGCTGAGTTCACGCCGCAACGACGAACGATAGACTTCCTCGATGCCGCGATAACGACCTTCACCGAAAATCTGGAAGAAAGTTGGAAAATCCAAGCGGCGAATGCCCGCCATTTTTAGTTCCAACAGGGCATTCTGCCGGGGATTCATATCCACCGCGTAAATATGCTTGGGCCCAAGGAGGGCGTAGTCTAAGGCGTTGCAGCCTGCCGAAGTGATGACCAAGATGGTATCCTCGGGTCCGATATTCAGCGCCACCCGATCCAGACGAGGGTCTTCCCAGCATGTGTTATAAACCAGATTATGGCGATGAACGAGAGTGAAGACCTTACTGCTGACCCATTCTCCGACCGACATGCTCGCGGCTCCTCGTCTCTATTGATGAGGTGTGCCGTTTCCCGATGGAGGAACCCGCAGTCTCTTTCGCTTTCCCCGCACTCGGAAACCGGCGTTCTGTGGAACCAATCCTCCCCCCACGATTTGGTAACATAACCCCCAATATACGGCAAATCTGGCGAAATACAAGCTTGGAGGGGATTTTCGCCACCGCCAGCAGCGAAGCCACTTGGCCTTCCTAATTCTCGTGAGGAAAAAGACACCCGCGCAGATCGGATGTCGCCCGTGACTCTGAGACGTAACAAGCCCGGCGACAAACGTTGCTCCTAGCGCAGCATTCCAATGGCTCAGCACCACCGCTATGGGCTGGACTTGTGCCTGTCCGATGTGACGGAGGGGCACTTGCCGTTGTGGCCTCGCTCATGCAGGGCCACGCGCTGTGGTGGCCGTTTTCACTATTTCCAATGGGAAGAAATTTCCCGCAAAGGGCTCAATCTCGAAGGGTTTTTTGGTTTTTTGTCGGCCATTCTTGACTTGCCCGCTCAAACCGCCAAACTGATAAAGAATCTCCGGGGAACTTACGTGTGCTCTTGGCTAACTCGTGAGGTTTCCGATATCTGGAGGATTGTACATGAGCGACTCACCGGACAGTCGCTTTGCGGATGGTCAAACAGAGCCGGGCGGCCAGCGAAATCAACAGCAGCGGATTATTGTGGATGAGGACTGGAAAGCCCAGGTTGAGCGAGAAAAGCGGGAAGCGGCTGAGAAAAAGGATTCTCAAGCCGGCCTTGATCCGCCATTGCCGCCGCCAACATTGACCGCACTCAGCAGCAGCCTCGCCATGCAGGCCATGGCGGCTTTGGGGCTCCTTCCAGATCCCCTCACCGGTAAGCTGGAAGTGCGACTTAATCGAGCGCGACACCTGATTGATACGGTCAACCTCCTCTTGGAAAAGACGAAGGGTAACATTTCGGAGGAGGAGTCGCGGGCCATGGAGGAGATGCTCCACGAGTTGCGGCTCACCTATGTGCAGGTCCAGTCTCGGTTAGCAAGCCAGCCCACTTCTGAAAAGGAGAAATCGCCGAGCGAAGGTGGGTCGTCCTGACCTCGACCAGCCCCCGCGTTCATATTGAAGTCTCTTTAACTCCGCATGAATTTAAAGGCCGATTGGCACGGCTTGAATTAGTAATTGCGGCTTCACTTGGCGTTCCTAATAGCCGCCTCGTAACAGCCTATTCCAAAAGGTCCCCCTCTCCCTCCGGGAGAGGGTCGGGGTGAGGGCAAGCGAACGTCGGAATCGATTGAGAAAACCGGCAGTAATTCGAGCCACGGCGCGTCTCTCGCCGAACGGGTGAGAAGAGATTATGGGATAGGTTCTAAACGTTGGTTGGAGGTTGGGCTGGCGGGGTTGACTCAGGACGCGGCGGCAACGCCCCAAATGAGGCGGACGGCCCGGGTGGTGGGGTATCCTCCCCCGTTTCAGAGACCAGGACAATTCGATGGGAGCGACCGGCATTACCCGGCGCGGAATGGGTTGCGGGGCGAGATGACGCAGGTTGAGATGTTGCCTGTCCGTTGTTCTGTCTCATTGCCTCCCATTGTTCAAGAGACATGAGGACCTCTCGAGCTTGTGAGCCGTTGTACGGCCCAACAATGCCGTCTTCCTCCATGTAGTCGATCAAGCGGGCAGCCCTGCCGTAACCAATTCCCAGGGCCCGTTGCAACAAAGAGACACTCCCGCGGCCTTCCCGGATAACAATGTCCACGGCCGCCTCATAAAGTTCATCACGGGCGGCCAGTCCGGGTTTGTTTGGATCACCCGGTTGGGAAGGCTTCAGTTGGACAAGCTCCTGGACAAATTCCGGCTCGTGTACGGCAACGGCATCAATGACGCGATTGATTTCGTCGTCACTGACGTAGGTACCTTGGCCGCGAATCAGTGTGCTTGTCCCCGGACGTAGGAAGAGCATATCGCCATTGCCGAGGAGTTTTTCGGCACCCATTTCGTCCAGCACGACGCGGCTATCCACGCGGCTGGCTACCTCGAAGCAGATACGGGCAGGCAGGTTGGACTTAATCAGGCCCGTGATCACATCAACGGTAGGTTTTTGCGTAGCCAAAACCAGGTGAATCCCTACCGCCCGGCTCTTTTGGGCAAGACGGATGATATGGGTTTCGACCTCCTTGGCTGCCGTCATCATGAGGTCGGCCATCTCGTCGGCAATGATCACGATATACGGCATATGGGTCGGGATTTGTGCGCGTTCTTCCTCGCTTTCGGGCCGAATCCTCTCCATCAACTCCTCTTCGCCAAGTTGGTTATACACACTGAGGTGCCGCACACCCGCTCGTGCCAGCAGGGCGTACCGTTCTTCCATTTTTTCCACCGCCCAAGCGAGGATTGCTTCCGCCTTGCGCATATCCGTCACCACAGGGTGCATGAGGTGTGGTACCCGCTTATAAGGGCTAAGTTCGACCATCTTGGGGTCAATGAGGAGGAGCCGCACATCGTCGGGTGTCTTAGTCATAAGGATAGAAAGGATGATCGAATTGAGACAAACGCTTTTTCCCGTGCCTGTCCGGCCCGCAATCAACAGGTGCGGCATCGTGGAGAGGTCCACAACCATGGGATTGCCGGCGACGTCTTTCCCCAGGAAGATGGGGATCCGCATGGCCTGATATTTTCCGTGACTTTCCTCGATGACCTCCCGCAGACGCACAATTTGACGTTCGCTGTTGGGGACCTCGATTCCCACGGTATTCTTTCCCGGGATGGGGGCTACGATGCGAACACTTGGCACGCGGAGCGCAATGGCCAGGTCGTCGGCCAGCGCCGTCACCTTGCTCAGCCGCAGCCCGGCTTCGAGTTCGACCTCAAATTGTGC
>Ga0209508_1002048_pt1 | contig 14126 bp, 10 predicted proteins | sample AD_UKC129_MetaG_FD_184427 | JGI IMG/M metagenome (GOLD analysis project Ga0209508, IMG submission 184427) | Active sludge microbial communities of municipal wastewater-treating anaerobic digesters from Canada - AD_UKC129_MetaG (SPAdes) (version 2) | ecosystem: Engineered > Bioreactor > Anaerobic... | reverse complement strand
GGGGGGGGGGGGGGGGGGGCCGGCGGCGGTTTCGGTGGCTGGGGGACACCGTTCGAAAACGATCTCATCAAGGACATCATTCCGTTCATTGAGTCGCATTACTCCGTTCAGGCGGATCGCGAGCATCGGGCGCTGGCCGGTCTTTCGATGGGCGGTGGACAGACGCTGAACATCGGGCTGGGCCACCTGGACGTGTTCGCATGGATCGGCGGCTTTTCGTCCGCGCCGAACACACGCTCGCCGTCGGAACTGGTGCCGGATCCGGAAAAGGCGAAGGCGCAGCTGAAGCTTCTGTTCATTTCATGCGGCAACAAGGACGGGCTGATTCGCATCAGCCAGGGGCTGCACGCCTATTTGAAAGAGAACAACGTTCCGCACGTCTGGCACGTGGACGATCACGCGCACGACTTCCAGCATTGGAAAGAGGCGCTGTACAACTTTTCGCAGTTGCTCTTTAAGAATTAGGCTGCGGACCGCGGGGCTGCGGGCTGCAGCAACGCGCGGAGCAGGAGAGAAGAATGCGCTGCGGCAGCGCGCGAGGGCAGTGCTGTTGACGCGCGACGTGATCGCGCTCCGGACAGCGGTTGAGAGGGCGCGAGTGGATCCGGACGGGTGCCGGAGCTGTTTGAGTGTTGCTGCGGCTCATGGAGACCGCGGTCCGGACGGCGCCGATTTGAAATATGACACGAATGGACTCATTGAAGTTGGTTCCCATCCTGGGAGTTCTCGTTTTCGCCGGCGGTTGCCTGACAGGCACTCAACAGACTGCCTCCGGTTCATCAAACCTGCCGGCTGCGGCGCAGCGGCACTGGACGGCTGACAACGGCAACGGCACCTACTCAAATCCCCTCTTTTACAACGAATTCGAGGATCCCGACGTCATTCGCGTGGGTGACGACTATTACCTGGTCGGCACGACGATGCACATGAACCCGGCGCTGGAGATTCTCCATTCCAAAGACCTGGTGAACTGGGAGCACATCGGTTACTGCATGGACCGGCTGGACTTTGGTCCGGCGTTCCGACTCGAGAACGGGAACATCTACGGCCAGGGCATCTGGGCGCCCTGCATCCGTTATCACAAGGGAACGTTCTACATTTTCTCCAACATCAACGGAGTCGGACTTCAGGTCTTTCGTTCCAAATCCATCAAAGGCCCGTGGCAGCGCAATCAACTCCCGGGCAGGCACGATCTGTCGGTCCTGTTCGACGACGACCTCAGCAAGATTTTCATGATATCGAGCGCGGGCAACCGGCAGCCCGACGGGTCCACGACCTATCCGATTGAAGAGCTGACGCCCGACCTGATGGCTTTTGACGCCAACGCGCCGAAGCGGCAGTTGGTGGTGCCAGCCGGCATGCCGCACGGCGAGGGACATCACCTGTACAAGATCAACGGGAAGTACTATGACATCATGGCCATTCCGGGCGGGCCGGTGGACCAACTGGTTGCCCGCGCGGATTCCATCGACGGTCCGTGGGAAGTGACGTACATGGTTCGGGGCGAATCGATGGGAGTGACGGGCGCGACGCCCGCGCGCGCCCGGCCCGATGATCGCGGGTTGTGGATTCACCAGGGCGGCATGTGCGACACGCCTTCGGGCGAATGGTGGTGCATCATCATGTCGGATCACGGCAGCGCCGGACGGATGGTTTCGCTGGTGCCGATCACCTGGGACGAAGGGTTCCCGCTGATCGGGCTCCCGGGGAATCTGCGCAAGGCGCCGAACACATGGGTCAAACCGAACACCGGCGTCACGCAGGCGCCGAAGCCCACCTACGTGTGGGATGAGAATTTCGACAGCGGCAAACTGAACCCGGTCTGGCAGTGGAACCACGTTCCGGACGACACGAAATGGTCGCTCACGGAGAAGCCCGGCGTGTTGCGGCTGCATTCATTGCCTGCGGCGACGTTCTACGAAGCGCGCAACAGCGTGTGTCAGCGGCCTCCCGGTCCCGAGTGCATCATCACGGTCGAACTCGACACCGCCGGAATGGTTGCGGGCGACACGGCGGGACTGGGGCTGGTGAGCACGCCGTACGCATGGATCGGCGTGGTGAAATCGGGCGAGGGCAGCCAGGTGCAGATGGTCACCGGCACCGGCGGCGGGCGAGGGCGGCGGGGCGGCCGTGCCACGGCCAACCCGCCAACGACCAGCCCGGAAACCCCTCCGCAAAAGGTCTGGCTGCGCGTTCATTGCAATTTCGACACGGATGAAGCCGTGTTCAGTTGGAGCGCCGACGGGAATCAGTTTTCGACCCTGGGGGATCCGTTTCGAATGACCTTCCAGTTGACGACCTTCCAGGGCGTTCGACCGGCGTTGTTCCACTTCAACACATCCGGTAGGCCCGGCGGTTATGCCGATTTCGACAACTACGTGTGCGTGGAGCCGCGTGCCCGTGGGATTGAACGCGAGATTCCGATGGGCAAAACGATCGTGCTGACGAGCGGTGCGGACGGAAGCTATCTCGCCGCCGACCTGCAGAAGGGCGTTCTTGTGAACGTGGCGGCCGACGCGGGCGGCGCCGTTCCGGACAACGCAAAGTTTGAAGTGATCGACGTTGGCCTGGGCCGCGTGGCGCTGAAGACTTCCGATGGGCGATTCCTTTCGGTCGAAGGCGAAGCGGTGGTGTTGAAGGACCTCGCCGGACGCAAGCCTGCGGCAGCCGAATCCTTCCAATGGGTCAACCTGATGCGGGGCGACACCATGCTCATGTCATTGACGAATCACCGGTATCTGGCCACCAAACCCAATGCTCCCGGACGGGTGACGGTTACCGCGCTGGGCCCGACGCCGGCGCGGAAGATGGGCGAAGCCTTCAAGTGGAAAGCCGTGAACTGACACCAGCACAATTATGAAAACGCGATCATTCCTCATTCGCACAGTTTTGGTTTCACTCGCTGCCCTGATCAGCGAAGTGCCCGTCCCGGCGGCCGTCCCGGCAGGGAGTTCCGGCGCGATGATCGGGCTCAAGGACGCTTTTGCCGGCCGGTTCCTGATCGGCACGGCGGGCGATCTGCGGGGGTACTCCGAGGCTGAACTGGCGAACATCCGGACGCATTACAACATCATCACCCCCGAGAACTCGATGAAGCCGCAGCCGACGCATCCCTCGGAGGCCACGTACAATTTTGCGACGCCGGATGCGCTGGTGAAGTGGGCCCAGGAGAACAACATCAAAGTCTGGGGGCACACGCTGGTGTGGCACGCGCAAACCGGCCGGTGGTTTTTCGAGCCGGGAAAGGATGGCCAGCCAGTGACGCGCGAGCTGGCAATGGAACGATTGAAGAGCCACATCATGACGGTTGCCGGCCGCTACAAGGGCAAAGTGCTCGGGTGGGATGTAGTGAACGAAGCCATTGCGGACGGAGGAGACGGTCGGACGGAGAACCTGCGCAGGGGCAGTTGGTACAGCACCATCGGGCCGGACGTTCTGACGCTGGCATTCAAGTGGGCGCACGAGGCCGACCCCGGGGCGCAGTTGTATTACAACGACTACAATATTGAGCAGGGGGCGGTTAAGAACACGGGCAAGCACGCCAGCTCGATGCTGCTTCTCAAACGGCTCATTGCCGAAGGCGCGCCGATCCACGGCGTCGGCATCCAGGGCCACTGGCATCTCGACACCGACCTCGCGGATGTGGAGAAGGCGATTGAGAATTATGCGTCGTTAGGCCTCAGGGTTGCCATTACGGAACTGGACGTCACGGCGTTCGGGCGGAACAGCGGCGCGTTTCCGACCGGCGCCGACGCCGACACGATGACGGCGGACGCGTTCCAGAGGCAGGCGCAAAAGTACGCGGAGCTGTTCCGGATCTTCAAGAAGCATGAAAAGTCCATCGATCGAGTGACGTTCTGGGGCATCAGCGACCGCCGTTCGTGGCGGAGCCGCCAGCGCCCGCTGCTCTTCGACGCCGAGCTGAAGCCGAAGCCGGCATTGCAGGCCATTCTCGACGTGGCGAAGGAGGGCGGGCAGTAGCATCTCCGGGTCAAACCAGTGCCATGAAAAATGCCGGAATCGTATCAACTCGTATGATTCGCCGCCGTTCCTTCCTCAAGGGTGTCGCCGCCACGGGCGCGCTTGCGGCTTTTTCTCCGAACCTCCTGTTGGGCGCTTCGGGCGACAAAGTCCGCCTGGCCTGTGTTGGCATCGGTAACCGCGGCGCGGACGTCATTCGGGAGCTGGACAGGACGGGGCTTGCGACCGTGGTAGCGCTTTGCGACACGGACATCGGCGCTCCGCACACGCGGCGGACGCTTCAGGCGTATCCGGAGGCGCGGCGCTTCCAGGATTTCCGAAAGATGTTCGACGCGATGGCGCGCGAGATTGACGCGGTGGCGATCTGCACGCCGGACTTCTCGCATTTTCCCATCAGCATGCTCGCGATGTCGCTTGGCAAGCATGTCTATGTCGAGAAACCGATGGCGCACAGTTTTCGACAGATTGAATTGATGATGGTGGCGGAGAAGAAATACGGCGTGGCCTGCCAGATGGGCAACCAGGGCCATTCCGAGGCGAACTATTTTCAGTTCAAAACCTGGGTCGAGAAGGGCGTGATCCGGAATGTCACCCGGATCACGGCGTTCATGAACAGCGCGCGGCGCTGGCACGGCATGAAACCGGACGGTTACCTGCCCGAGCAGCCCATTCCGGAAACGCTCGACTGGGATTGCTGGCTCGCCACCGCCCGGCATCACGCCTACAACCAGGGCTACGTGAACGGCGAGTGGCGCTCGTGGTACGATTTTGGAAACGGCGCGCTCGGCGACTGGGGCGCGCACATCTTCGACACGGCGCATGAGTTCCTCGAGCTCGGCCTTCCAACGGAGGTCGAGCCCAGGCTCGAGGGCCACAACCCGTTCATTTTCCCGCAGGCCTCCACCCTCACGTTCCGTTTCCCCCGGCGCGGCTCGATGCCGCCGGTGGAACTCACCTGGTATGACGGCGTGAACAATCTGCCGCCGCTGCCGCCCGGGTTCGGCGGAGGCGTTGTCGATCCAAACATTCCGCCGCCGTCGTCGGGCACCATCGACACGCGACGAGTCCCGCCCGGCAAAGTCATCTACGGTGAAGGCCGCGTCTTCAAGGGCGGATCGCACGGTTCGACCTTGCAGATCATCGGAGAGAGCGAGGAAGCCATGGCCGACCTGCCGGAAGTTCCGCCGAGCCCGTCCAATCATTTCGCGAATTTCCTCAAGGCCGCGAAGGGCGAGGAGAAGTGCCGGTCGAACTTCGCGGTGGCGGGTCCGCTGTGCCAGGCAATGGCCATCGGCGTCATCGCGCAACAGGTGAACGCGAAGATCGAGTTTGATCCGGCAACGAAACGCATCACCAACCACAAAGTGGCGAACGAACTCCTGAACGGCGTGCCGCCCCGGCCCGGTTGGGAACAATTTTACAAACTGTAACGCCCGAGTCTGACGCATCTATGAAGAAATCGATCCTGGACTGTTTGATCCTTTCCATCCTGCTGGCGGGCGGCGCCGTCGCGCTGCCGGCCGCCGAAGTGTCCGGCCAGTCGGCGGATTCTCCGCTCCTCATGGCGCAGGCTCCTGCGGCCACATCCAATGCGGCGCCGGCCGGAGCCCGCCGCGGCGGACAACGGCGCGGACCGGACCTCGGGCCGCTTCCGGAGATTCACGCGCCGGTGCCGAACACGCTGCCGGGCCTCCTGGGCAAGCCGCTCAAATGGAAGTCCACCGGCGTCCTCGTCGCGCCGCAGAACGATCCTTCGCATTACCTTTACTCCGTCAAGGATCCCACCGTCTTTCGCTACAAGGACAAGTGGCATATCTACGCCACGGCGTTCATGGTGAGCGGTCCCGCGGCGGCGGCGCTGCAGAATCCGGATGCCGGCGCGGCCGCAGGCGCGCGCCGGGGCGGCGGGTGGAACATGGTTTACCTGAGCTTCGCCGATTGGAAGGACGCGCCGAACGCCAAACTGTTCTACATGGACACGGTGCCGGGTTTCAGCGGCTACAGGTGCGCGCCGGAAGTGTTCTACTTCACGCCGCACAAGAAGTGGTATTACATCTTTCAGACCCAGCGCCCGGCGTATTCCACCACCGAAACTCCCGACGACCCCACGTCCTGGACCCCGCCGGAGCAGATGTTTACGCCCGACATTCCCACGCCGCGGCTGCCGATCGACTACCACTGCATCGGCGATGGCGAATACATGTATCTGTTCTTCACAGGTGACGACGGGAATTTTTATCGCAGCCGGACGACGTATGCCGAGTTTCCCAAAGGCTTCAGCCGCCCGGTCGTCGCCATGCGCGGCACGCGCGACACGGTTTTCGAGGGCAGCATCACTTACAAGATCAAGGGAACGGACAAGTATCTGACCCTTGTCGAGGCGCTGTCACCCACGCGTTACTACCGCGCCTATGTGGCCGACCGGCTGGATGGCGAGTGGTACCCGGTGGAAGGGTTCGACACGTTCGAAAGGCCCTTTGCCGGAAGGAACAATGTCACGTTTGAAGACGGCGTCGAGCCCTGGTCGGGCCAGGTCAGCCACGGCGAGTTGATTCGCGACACGGACGACGAACGGATGATTCTGGATCCCAACAAGCTCCTGTTCCTCTACCAGGGAATCTCCGATGCCGACAATCGCGGCGACTACGGCAGGTTGCCGTACCGGCTTGGCCTGCTCCGCGCGATCGAATAACGTGCTCGCCGGAACACCGTTTTACCCTGACACTCACCAACCACAACTCACACAACTCATGACATCGAAGGCACTCATCTCTGCGGTCGTCTGCATTCTGTCGGCACAACTCGGCTCCGCTCAAACAAACGAGCTGGCCGATGATTGGAAACCGTCGGTCCTGAACCAGCCCGGTCAACAGTATCCCCAGGTCAACTCACAACGCTATGCGCGCTTCCGCATCGTGGCGCCGCAGGCCCAGAGCGTTCGCGTGAGCCTCGGACGCGGCGGCACCGCGCTCACCAAAGGGGAGGATGGCGTGTGGACGGGAATCACTGCGGAGCCGTTGGACGAAGGATTCCATTACTACCGTCTGACGGTGGACGGGGGAACGTTCAACGATCCCGGCACGTTGAACTTCTACGGTTCCACCCGTTGGGAGAGCGGCATCGAGGTTCCCGCTCATGACCAGGATTTCTACGCACTGAAGGACGTCCCGCATGGTCGTGTGCAACAGGTCCTCTTCCCGTCAAAGCTGACCAATACTGTGATCGCCCGCGTGGCGTACGTGTACACGCCGCCGGACTATGACAAGGATTGGTCGAAGCGTTATCCGGTGCTCTACCTGCAACACGGCTGGGGCGAGAATGAATACGCCTGGTGGAACCAGGGGCGCGCGAACCTGATCATGGACAACCTGATCGCCGAAGGCAAAGCCCGGCCGTTCATCATCGTGATGACCTACGGCCTGACCAACGAAGGTCCGGGGCCGGGCGGTCGCGGCCGCCGGGGCGCGGGTGGCAATCCTTTCGCAGCGGCCTCCGCCGCGTTCGAAAGCGTTCTGGTCGGAGAACTCATTCCGTACATCGACGCCAACTTCCGCACGTTGACGGACCAGCCGAATCGCGCCATGGCAGGACTGTCGATGGGCGGAGCACAAACCAGGGCCATCACGTTGAGGAATCTCGACAAGTTCTCCTACATCGGCCTGTTCAGCGGCGGCGTGATCAGTACGAACGATGTGCTGAACACGCCTGGGTTCCGGGAGAAGGTCAAACTGGTGTTCTGCAGCACCGGCAGCCGCGAAAACCCCGGCGCCATCAAAGCCAATCACGAGGCTCTCAACGAGATCGGCATCAAGAATGTCGCGTATGTGTCGCCGGACACCGGCCACGAGTTCCAGACCTGGCGCCGCAGCCTGCGCGAGTTTGCGCCCCTGCTGTTCCGCGACTAAACCGTGAAACCCGGCCTGGTTCCGGACCCGTATCCATATGAACCGACAACGAATCGTTTACCTCGCAGCGTGTGCAGTCCTCTGCACGGCAACCGCGCTCGACCTTCGGGCGCAGAACGCACCGGCCACAGCGCCCCCTCCGGGCGCCGGGCGGCAGGGCGGCTTCGGGCGCGGCCCGATGACGCCTCCCGGTCCTCCGGCGTTCGTGCCGCCCCAGGTCGCGATGCCGCGTCCGACTCAGGCGGAAGTGGACAGAATCAACGCGGCGCTCAAGGAACTGATTGAGAAATCACCTGAGCGGGAGCTTCTGAAAAAATACGAGTCGCTCCTGACGGTTCAGGTGCCGCGGGAGAACTCCGCCATCCGGCCGGTTCAGACGCGGGTGCGCTCCGACCAGCGGCACAATCGCTTTGTTGAGATCGCCAGGACGACCGAGTTCGACATCCTGTTCGTTGGCGATTCCATCACGGACTGGTGGCAGCAGAGGGGGGCCGGGGGGCGGCGCCGAAGTTCAGGAGAAGTACTTCGGCGACGTGAAGATCGCGAACTTTGCGGTGGCGGGGGACACCACCCAGGGCGTGCTGTGGGGACTCCAAAATGGCGAAGGGCAGGGGCACAAGCCCAAGGCGGTCATGCTCATGATCGGCACCAACAACACGGGTGGGAACACGGGACCGGAGATTGCGGAGGGCGTGGGCGCCGTGGTTCACCAGTTGCGCACGGATTTTCCGGACACAAAGATCCTGTTGCTGGCGATCTTCCCGCGCGGGGCGGGTCCGAATGATCCCAACCGCCTGAAGAATGAAGAAGCGAATCGGATCATCGCAAAGCTGCACGACGGAAAACACGTGTTCTTCAAGAACATCAATGACAAGTTCCTCGATGCCGACGGGCGGTTGATCGGTTTTCGCCCGGACAATCTGCATCCGGACGCCGAGGGCTACGAAATCTGGGCCCGGGAAGTGGCGCCGATCCTGAAGAGCTGGCTGAATTGAGAGAGGCGATGCCCGGATTCAGAACAAGCGCAGCCTCGACGCTCCACCTGGACGAATTGAACACTCCATACTGTCCCCATTGCGTTATGCATCAGCCTGAATTGAGTTCCTCAGTTGCGATTGAGTCTCCGCCGGCGGCGCCGTTGCGGAAGAGCCGTGATCCGAACGCGGTGCGCCGGATCCCGACGGTGGTCCTCCTCGCGATGGCGTTGTGCGGGTGCGAATCGGCGCTCGTGAAGGCGCCGCCGGTTCTGACCGAAACCGGCAGCCGAACGGTGGAGGACGGAGGGACGGGACCTTACCCGGCGCTGATGGTGTCGGACGGCACGCTGGCGACCCACACTGTGTTCCGGCCGAAGGATCTCGGACCGTTTGGCCGAAGGCAGAAGCTGCCTGTCATCGCCTGGGGCAATGGCGCCTGCGCGAACTCGCCGTGGGAACATCTGAACTTCCTGTCGGAAATCGCCTCACACGGTTTTCTCGTGATTGCCATCGGCCCGATGCCGGCCGAGGGGCAGCGCGGCGCACCCGGCGGCCCGACGAAAGCGTCCATGCTGACGGACGCCATCAACTGGGCGATCGCTCAGAACAGCGACAGGACAAGCCAGTACTACGGGAAACTCGACACGTCGAAGATCGCGGTGGCGGGAATGTCGTGCGGTGGGTTGCAGGCACTCGAGGTGGCGCCGGACCCGCGCGTGACCACCCTCATGGTCTGCAACAGCGGCATCCTGCCGAGCCCGGGCGCGGGGATGAGGGGCATGCCCGGGCTGAGCAAGGAGCACCTGGAAAAGCTGCACGCGCCCACGATCTACATTTTGGGCGGGGAGCGGGACATCGCCTACAACAACGGGATGGATGACTTCCGCCGCATCAATCATGTGCCCATCTTCGCGGCCAATTTGAATGTCGGCCACGGCGGCACTTACAGCCGTCCGCACGGCGGTGATTTCGCGATCGTCGCCACCGCGTGGTTCAAGTGGCAGTTGAAGGGCGACGCGAAAGCCGCCGCGATGTTCGAAGGCGAACCCTGTGGCGTGGCGCAGATGGCAGGATGGACGGTGGAGAAGAAGAACATCCCATGATCCGGCAGCGCAAAGATCTTTTGCCGAAGATGAAACACTGTGTTCTGGCGACAACGCTTCTCCTGGGGGTCGCGCCCGCCGTCGCGCTCGACGGCGAGGTCCGGATTCACGATCCATCCACCATTGTGGAATGCGGCGGCAGGTTCTACACCTTTGGCACCGGTGGCACGGCGCTCGTCTCCGACGACGGCTGGACGTGGCGGAGCGGAACGCGAGCGCCCCGCACGGGGATGGCGCCCGACCTGATCCAGATCGGCGATCGCTACTACCAATACATTGCCAGGAACATCGGCGCGCAACCCAGGGCCGATATCAACATGATCTGGACCCGGTCTCTCGATCCGGACTCCCCCGATTACAAGTGGGAGGAAGGCGGCGTCGTCGCGTCTTCGGACGGCGTGGAAGACTGCAATGCGATCGATCCGGGCCTCTTTCTGGATCCGAACGATGGCAGGCTGTGGATGGTTTACGGATCCTACTTCGGCTACATCCGGCTGGTGGAACTCGATCCGGCAACCGGCACGCGACTGAACCCGAATGATCAGCCTGTCAACGTCGCCATCAACTGCGAGGCGGCCACCATGATTTATCGGGACGGGTGGTACTATCTGCTCGCAACGCATGGCAGTTGCTGTCGCGGCGCCGATTCCGGTTATAACATCCGCGTCGGCCGCGCGAGGCATGTCTTTGGCCCGTTTGTGGATCACGAAGGCATTCCCATGCTTCAGGGCGGCGGCAAGCTGGTCATCGGCTCCGGTGGCCGTCTCATTGGCCCGGGGCATTTCGGTTTGATCGATCTGGGTGACGGCGTGCAGAAGTTTTCCCTGCACTGGGAAGCCGATCTGGATCGCGGCGGCGCCAGTGTGCTGGATATCGTGCCCCTGTTGTGGAAGGACGGCTGGCCTGAGGCGGGTGAGAACATGAAGGAAGGCACGTACCAGATTCTGTCGGTGCGCACAGGAACGGCGCTCGAGCTGGCGGTCGAGGGTGTACCGGTCGGAGGACGTCGCGCTCGCGGCGGCGGTCCAGGCCAGGGTCGACGCGGGGGACCCGGAGCGGGTGGCGGTCCTGGTGCCGGCGGAACCAATGCTCCCGCGGCACGAGGCGGTGGCGGGATGTTTGCCGGCACGGGCGTTTCGATTCCGCCACAGGACGTCGCGCAAGTCTCGACAAATTGGCCGGCCGGCAATATCGACGTTCGCATGGCCAATTATCTTTGCCAGGCCCAGCAGAAATGGACCATCACTGCTGTCACCAATGCCGGCGGTTATTTCGGTTCACCCTATTTCAAGATCACCATCGCCGGCACGGATCGCGCCCTGGCGGCCACTTCGGAAGGCGAACTGGTTTCGCTGCCGAAGTTCACCGGAGCGCCCGAACAACTCTGGCGGATCGATCAGCTCACCGACGGCACGTGGCGAATCATGCCCAAATCCGTTCCCGGCGTGAGCGAACCGCTGGCGCTGTCGGCCATTGGCAGCAGCTTCGCGACATTGTCGGCGTTCGACGCCAAGAGCAACAAGCATCGCTGGGTGTTCAAGGCGCCGTGAGGAGGAACCCATGAACAGGCATCGCAACATTCTCCTGTCGGCATTCTCAGTCCTGGCTGTCTCGATGTATTGTGTGATCCCGGCGGAACAGGGCGCTGCTCCGTCCCGCCTCGCGCCGACTCTCACCCGGGCTGCTTCCACCGAGGCAAAGCCCGACGGCGAAGGGTTCATCCGGCGATGGATCCTCCTGGAGCCGATTCCCGCGAACGGGCTCACCGACAGTATCGTCCAGGCGACCGTAAAGAAGGAATATTTCCCGAACCAGTTCAGCGTTGTTCCGCGAAATGGAGACAAGGTGACGGTGGGCGGCGAGGAACTCACGTGGCACGCGGTAGACACGACGAACTACAACGTGAATCTCTATCACTTCGCCTACGCTCTCGGCAAACCCACCTCCAACGTGCTGTTCTGGGGCGTGACCGTCATCCATTGTCCGGAAGAAATGCGGGACGTGCGACTGGCGATCGGCTCGAATGCGGCGTCGGTCTGGTGGGTCAACGGCCGGGAAGTCATCGGCCTTTATGGCGACCGCCAGTGTGTTATCGATGATGGCGTCTCGAAACGCCTGACGCTCAGGAAGGGGCCGAATGTCATTCGCTGCGCGGTTGTGAATGCGGGTGGCGCGACGGATTTCTGCGCGCGGTTTCTCGACCGGAGCGACAAGCCGCTGAAGGACTTCACGGTGAACCTGGAGAACGTGAACTGACCTGAATATTCGAGACTCCACACTCAGAAGGAACGACATGAAGAACTACTCGCTGCATCTGATCACGTTGAGCGTCGGGGGGATGTTCCTCCAGCACGCCTTGGCGACCAATCCCCTGATCACGGACCAGTTTACCGCGGACCCGACGGCGCGTGTGTTCGAGGGAAGGATTTACGTTTATCCCTCGCACGACATCCCTCACAGCCCGGGCAAGGGGCGCACGAATTGGTTCGTGATGGAGGACTATCACGTGTTCTCGTCCGAGAACCTGACGGATTGGACGGATCACGGAGTGATTCTGAACCAGACCAACGTTCCGTGGCTGACGCGGTATGCGTACGACATGTGGGCGCCGGACTGCGTCGAGAAGGGCGGCAAGTATTATTTCTATTTTCCGGCAGGCGGCCGCATTGGCGTGGCGATCGCGGACAAGCCCTATGGCCCTTTCACACCGGAGCCGACTCCGATCGAGGGCGTGCGCGGCATCGATCCGGCGGTTCTCATTGACAAGGACGGGACCGGCTACCTGTTCTGGTCGCGCAACGCGCTCTTCGTCGCCCGGCTGAAAGACAACATGCTGGAGCTGGATTCGCCGGTGCTGACGATCACGAACCTGCCGAGGAAGGGGCTCATTGAAGGGCCATTCGCGTTTGAGCGGAATGGGATCTACTACCTGACCTATCCGCACGTGCAGAACAGCATCGAACGCCTCGAGTATGCGACCAGCGCGCATCCGATGGGACCCTACGAGTGGAAAGGAGTGATCCTGGATGAATCCGAGAGCGGCTGCTGGACGGTTCACCATTCCATCGTGGAGTACAAGGGCCAGTGGTACCTGTTCTATCACGACCGGGATCTGTCTCCAAATTTCGACAAGAACCGCTCTATCCGGGCCGACAAGCTGTTCTTCAATGAAGACGGCACGATTCAGAAGGTCATTCCGACCCTGCGCGGAGTAGGGATCGTGGACGCGAGAAGCAAGGTCCAGATCGACCGATACAGCGCGGTCAGTCCGGAGGGCACAACGGTTTCGTTCCTGGACGAAACGAACCGGTTTGCCGGCTGGAAGATTTCATTGAAAGGCGGGAACTCGTGGGTTCAGTTCAACGAAGTCGATTTCGGACAAGGCTGCAAGTCCGTGAACATCCGGTCGCGCTCGGCCACCGGCGGACCGGTGGAGATTCGCCTGGACCATCCGGACGGACCCGTGCTCGCGCGAGTGGAGATTGGAAAGGGCTCGGACTGGACGGTCGTGCAATCCAGGCTGGACCGCGTTCCCACGGGCATGCATCACCTGGTCGTTCGCCAGCCTGAAAACAACGAGGTCGAGCTGGACTGGGTCAGCTTCGAATGAAGGAGGTTCCGCCTCGTTGCGACGCGCCGAGGGCGACGGGGCGCGATGCCGATCCCAGTATCGTGGCAACTCAACGCTTAAGTCTCCGGGAAAAGTTCGGCTACGGCCTGGGCGACATGGCCAGCAACATCGTGTACCAGGCCGTTATCAACGTCCTGATGTACTTCTACACCGATGTGTACGGCATCGAGGTGGCCGCCGCGGGGACGTTGATGATTGCAGTGCGTTTCTTCGACGCCGTCACGGACCCGATCGTGGGTGCGATTGCCGACCGCACGCGCACGCGGTGGGGCCGGTACCGGCCGTGGATGCTCTGGTTCGCCGTGCCGTACGGCGTTCTCGCGGTGGCGGCGTTCATCACGCCGGACGTCGGGGTGGGGGCCAAACTGGCTTACGCCTATATCTCCTACGCGTTGCTGATGACCACCTACACCGCGGTCAACATTCCCTATTCGGCGCTGGCCGGAGTGATGACGGCCGAAAAGGACGAGCGCGCGGGTCTGCAATCCTGGCGTTTCGGCATGGCGATGGTGGGCGGGTTTCTGGTGAC
>Ga0209508_1002046_pt1 | contig 14133 bp, 12 predicted proteins | sample AD_UKC129_MetaG_FD_184427 | JGI IMG/M metagenome (GOLD analysis project Ga0209508, IMG submission 184427) | Active sludge microbial communities of municipal wastewater-treating anaerobic digesters from Canada - AD_UKC129_MetaG (SPAdes) (version 2) | ecosystem: Engineered > Bioreactor > Anaerobic... | reverse complement strand
AACTTGTCATCAAATCACTATACCCCATACATCATTCAGATCGTGGAATCCAGTATTGCAGTTATGAATATGGTAACCTATCAAGGCACATTAAAGAATGAGCTTATCCATCATAAAAGGTATGCTACAAGGGGTGGAGCAATCAAAGACATTACCAACGAAATAAACGAGATAAACGAAATAGACCAGATAAACGAGATAAACGGAACAGACCGAACAGATCAACAAGTGAGGCAGGCAGCATGAGTAAAGTTTCGTGTCTATTATTTGCATCAGGGGTCAGTTACAGAATATATTGAAGTGTTTTATAATCGGTAGTGGCGACAGAAGAGGCCTGGATACTTAGCTCCTGTTGCCTATTGAAACAGTTTGCTATGTGGAAGGATGCAGCATGAAAAATATTTGGTCTCCACGATTGACATCAGGGGTCAAACTTACACCTTTTTTCTATTGATTTGTCTGAAACATTACAGGGCAAGCCCATTGCTGAAGCCGCCTAACAACTGAACTTTGTGATGGCTATTTGCCATCAGCACGAGTGATTTTTTAGCAGCTTAATTTTTTACCTCTACCAGTTTTCCATTTACAAATTTATGGATGATGCTGGAAACATATGTTTGATAGGGTAAGCCCTCGCTCACCGCCCTTTTCTGCAATTCAATTAGATCTCTTTCAGAAATTCTTATGTTCAGTCTTTTGTTTTTTTTTAAGGTATTCCGCGCATAGCTCATTAGCTCAACTTTTCTTTTTGACAGGTTTTTTACTGGCACCCATTCACCTCTTTCAAAGCTGTCCAATATTTCCCTTTCTTCTTTAGTTAATTTAGCTTTCATTTTTCTCCTCCAAAATAAATATCTGTTGCCTTTCTGCTGGGAATAATGGTTTTCAGAAATATTTCTTCCGCATCCTCGATATAAGGAACAAGGTATGCATAATTATTTATTCCAATTACCATTATCCGCTGTTCTGGATACCGCCTCTGATTTGGATGAAGATAGTCATCCAAAATATCGCCTTTTTCAATATAATAAACAATATCCTCAAAACAAATGCCTCTTGTTTTTTTGAGTTTCAGATTCTTTTCTGTATTCCAATTGATATGTTTCATCTATTCTGATAGACTAACACATTGTGTGCATTATGGCAACAAATTATATAATTTTTCAGATATTATGCATGGTGAATTGTTAGCAGTAAATTATTACCAAATCATTCTATTGCCGTTTTCTATGGTGATGAAACACAAATAAGTGAATCAAATACTTTTATTTTGTAAAGTATTGATGAATTTAATACACCCCAAACTTATAATCTAATACACTAATAACGGAGGTGTCATAATGGATATAATTCCAAAGGCAGTATTTGTTGGTGGGTTCAAGGAAGAAGAAGTAAAGATATAGATGAAGGGTTATCTATTTTAAAATAAGCAAGCAATCAAAGACATTGCCAACAAGATAAACCAGATAAACGAAATAAACCAGATAAACGAAATAAACCAGATAAACGAAATAAACCAGATAAACGAGATAAAAGAGATAGACCAGATATACGAGAAATGTCGAAAATGGCTTCCGATTCGGGAGGATAATGGGTTCAAGGTTCAAAGTTCTATGTTCAGGGTAAAAAATACAGAGAAAAAAACAAAACGCTCTTGATTTGAAGGGTTTTAACTTCGAACGTTGAACGTAGAACGTTGAACATAAAGTTTTATATCAATTATTTGTCATCTGAGGTTACTTACAAAATTTGAATTGGCTTTAAGACGAAATACCACCTCCTCCACCTTCATTGGTTTTACCACTTTTCCATCCTGTTTTTCCTTCGATTGAGATGCTATTAGGAGCATTTAATATTTTATTCTCTAAACTACAAACCTCGCTAAAGATACAGTAACCATCGGTCTTAAAAATCAATCTATCTTGTGAAATAAGACTTCCTAATTTCTTCTCAGGTATTCTTTTTTCTGGGGGACAAAAACGTTTTTTGGGCCGACAGCATATCTTACCGAGTCGGAAGATGAGATAATCTATAGAAGCTGGTGTGGGAGGCCTATGGTTGTTAGGAATGTTGCTCCATTCTTTCCAAACTTCTCTCCAAGCCTCACGGTTCATACGATCTACCATAGAATACTGATAACAGAAAACATCCAAAAAACTTGCAAGCAGGGGAATACGAAATTGAAGAATCCCAGTTCTTAAGGCTACTCTTATGGTATTTTTATCGCTCATCACATCTAATCTTTCTATATTGCTTTTATATTTCCAAACGCCCAAGTCAGCCATATCCCGTAAGAACATATGAGCTTTTTTGGTAGAAAAACCGTATCGTTCTTCAGCTATCAACGCTTTTACAATTTCATCGACATTACCATTATGAATCCCATTGATTTCATATGCTGATGAATTATATTTTTCAACCAGTAATCTCGCAGAATTTAACATCCATGGTTTTCTTTTATCCCGCTGTGATTGTGCTCCAAGAAAATTAAGAAGCTCATCTACCAATAAATCATTATCTTTCACTTTTTTAGGATTAAAGCAATCTGGATGTCTCTTATAAAATTCAAAAGGATTACTTCTTGCATGAACATCTATATTGAAATCCTGAATTGCTGTAAAGAATCTCACGTTGGCAATTTCTTCTTTAGTTAAATCCAGAGTATCTAATTGAACTTTAATGGTATTGCTTTTATAAATGTTTTCCAACACCTTTGCCACAACGAGACACTTTCCATTCAGATTAATCTTGGGGGATAAAACTTTCTCATGATTTTCTTTCCAATACCTGTGAAACTCAGAGATATATTCAGGGGGTAAACTCACCTTTTTCTGGTAGTGATTAAAAAATATATTCGTTTATATGTTCTTCAAGACATTTCTTAATTAATTTAATGACCATATCGAATTCGCTATCTGAAAAGTCATTCCAATCAACGTCTGTAATTGGCTCTATTTGCCAACCAAAACCATAATTGTTATCTTGCGCAGACCAATAATATGTCTTCCCTTTATACTCAACTTTACCTCCCGCCAGCCAGTCATCAAATTGACTACGGTGATATTTTGAGTCTATTGTTATTGCTATATGTTTAGGCATATTTTATTCCCCCTTTCCATTATGATAATTGGAAACTTGATTTCAGTTCATCTAATGAATACTTTTTTTCTTTTTCAATTTTATAAAAAGAATAAACGAAACACTTTATCTTTTTATTATCAACTTCTTTCTGAATTTTTTTAGAGAAGTCTCGAGCTATTAAAGCACCTCCTATACATTCTTCACCCATTTCATCTATATAGTTTTTTAATTGAACAACATCTGAAGGTTGAGCCTTTCTCAATTTGACCTCCACGATAATTTTTCTAGAATATCCAGTAGGAATACAATCTTTTTTTAAAATATCTATATGTCCTTCAGGTAAGGCTTTCTCACCAAGCACTTCAAAATCTTCAGCATGGAAATTGTTTAGATTGAACGCATTAAAAAAAATTTGCAGATTTGTTTTATTAGATAACCATTGTCTTATAATAGATTGAAGAATAAATTCCTGAAAAAAGAAGACTTCTGGTGGTAATACCCGAGTTCTATCCCATGTAAGTCTCGGAATAAATGTTTCATAGTTATCGCTTGTAAATTTTTCTGTTGGTTTATCACAAAGATTTCCCATTTGAGAAACTGATTGTAATGTGGTTTGGTCAGCTTGAAAATGGGTTTTTCTATAGCCACCTCGTAAAAGTAAATTTTCTGCTACATAAGCAAATTCTGGTTTAACCATAGATTCAATAAATTTTCGAAGAGGCTTCAAATAAAGGCGGAAAGGAAAATAATAAGTTTTGCCAGACATTCTAAAAGTTATGGAAGGCCATGGACCGATTTTATCAGCATTTTTTATGGCCTCTTTTTTCTCAACTTTATAAAGGTTAAAAACTTTGGCCCCATACAAAAATGAAATAAAATCGCCCTCCTGAATTTCTCCATATGTCCATAAGCCATTTATACTATTTGTAAAACCCGCAAGTGCATATTTTATACATAACTCCAGATTGGTTCTATTTGAGACAGAGATTAAAAAGTAAGCCATATTAATTCACTCCATACCAAAACCCTGTTGTTTTGAGTTATGTTGCCGTTTAATCACAAGTTCTCGCAATTTAAAACCAGCATCCAAATAAACATTTATAAGTTTGAAACCAAGATGAATTACATGTTTCTTTTTACGCATATCACCTATTAAGATAGCACATTGCCTGCCTGGCTTTAGTATTCTAAAACTTTCTTTTGCAACCTTAGACATTTCTTGTAAGAAATCATCAATATCAAAAAAAGATAAATCACCTTCTTTAGAATCTGTATAATAGATAATGTTTGCATAAGGGGGGTGGGCGCAAATTAAGTCTATCGAATTATCTTGCAAAAATGATAAATCCCTTGCATCTCCAACTGACAGTTCAGGCTCGTAAACTTTTGGATGATTTTCCTCTTTAAGTAAAGGTAATTGTATTGGTTCTACATTAAAATCTATATTCTTCTTTGCCAGTTCAATTGCCTTCTCATTAATATCGAGTGCAATACACCTCCTCCCTAAAAGTTTACATTCAACAGCGGTTGTCCCTGCACCACAAAAATAATCCAAAACTAATTCACCAGGTTTTGAATATTTGAGAATCACGTTTCTTAGAATAAAAGGAGACCAATTACCTCTATATTCTCCACTATGTGTTGCCCAGTTACCTCTTTGTTTAAAGCTCCAAACAGTAGTAGTTTCTTCTTTAAAATCTTTTGGGAAGAGTATTTTTATCCTCTTTCGAGCGTTAAAAGCACTGATGTTTACGCCTTGTGATTTTGTAATAAGTCTCTCAATGTATCTGAATGTGACCCCATATTTTTGCCCAATTTCTATATCAGGTGTCCCTTTTGATTTCTCTTGTATGATTGCCTCTTGAAGTTCTTTTTCAGTTTTAAAGTTTATCTTTTGTCCACACATAGAAACTTCCTTTTTAATTTTTTCTTCCCAAAAGCAACCTTACCACCCTTATCCAGCCATCCATCAATTATTTTTTTTCTGAGGCGCCATTGGTTCTTAATTTTAGTTTCAGGAATCTTTCCTTCTTGAAACAGTTTATAAATAGTAGTAAGTCTCTGTTCATTTCTGTTATCAATTAGCATCATTATATAAAACACTTGATAAAAATCAAATAGCTTTGTAAAAATTTATAATTAATTATCAACATCTACATGTCCCCTTGGAAAGTTTCTTTGGCACATTAAAGAATGAGCTTATCCATCATAGAAGGTATATACAAAGGGTAGAGCAATCAAAGACATTGCAAACGAAACAAACGAAACCAACGAGATAAACGAGACAGACGAGATAGCCGTAATCTTAAGACATTGAGTATTTGTCATTTAACAGTTTTTCCACGAATTCCATATTTTTGATTTCAAGTTGAGCGTAATATTCGGGGGTGTCGTATTCGCAGGCCTTCTCATATTCATTATCTTTATTACCGATTACGAGCTTTTGATTGTCTTCATTGGTAAGGAGCACCATCCCTTCTGGAATTTTTCCCTCATGTTTTTTACATTCTTCTATTGCAAGTCTTATACTCTCTATTTTTTCCCATACCCTCTGAAAACTCTCTTCTATGAATGCCATTGCCTCGTCATGAGTTAGCCCAACGAGCAAACCGTCTGTGATATATGCCATTGTTAACTCATCCTTTAGCCTTTTCATCTTTTGTAATCTTTCTTCCTCTGTCATATGCACCTCCTTTTAAGATTTAGGATTTCCAGTAATATAACTGTTAAGCAGGCCATTTTCTTTCACCTGCCATTTTTTCACCTACGGAAGTGGAAAAACCTTATTTAAAAGAAAGGCAGTAATCAAAGACATTGCTAACGAAATAAACAAAATCAACGAGATAAACGAAATAGACCAGACAGACGAGATAGACGAGCAAGGTAGATACCATGAAGTAATGTCCGTGTCTATTATTGGCATTGGAGGCAATCCTACTCTAACCTAAACCCCTTCTCCTTGAAAAGCTTCAGGCAGGCATCAACGACCTCTGGGTGGTAAAGGATGCCCTTATTCTCTTCTATCTCCTTGAGGGTAGCATCAATCCCTAAGGCAGGTCTATAAGGACGGTGGGAGGACATGGCTTCCACCACGTCAGCAACAGCAAGGATACAGGATTCAAGGAGTATCTCACTGCCCTTCAACCCCCTGGGATAGCCTGAGCCATTTAATCGCTCATGGTGTTGATAGACCATCTCTGCAATAGGATAGGGGAGACCTGTATCCTTCAGGATTTCATAGCCTGCCTCGGAGTGGGTTTTTAAGAGATCCATTTCAAGGGGGGTAAGCCTTGTGGGTTTTGAGAGTATCTCTGCAGGCACCGCTATCTTTCCGATGTCATGGATTGTACCTGCCATACGGATAATGTCTATGGTTTCTCTGGGAAGGCCCATCTCCTGGGCAATGGAGCGGGCAAGGGTTGATACCCTCTTCTGGTGGCCTGCAGTATAGGGGTCACGGGCTTCAACGGTTGCGGAGAGGGCGTTGATGGTCCCGATTAGGCTTTTTCGTAACCGCTCCTCAGCCTCCTTGCGGTATGTGATATCTTCAGCAGTGCCCTCATAATAAAGTATATTTCCCTTTTCATCTCTCACAGCGCGGGCACTCAAGGATACCCAGAAGATAGAGCCATCCTTTCGGTACTGCTGGACCTCAAAATTCTTTACGACCCCTTTTTCCTTTATGAATTTTTTCCATCTGTCCCTGTCTTCAGAATGTACGTATAGTTGTTTACCAATGTCTGTGATTTCTCTCATCATCTCTTTAGGGGAGGAGTAGCCATGCATCTTTGCTATGGCAGGGTTGAGATTTATATACCTGCCGTCAGGGGTTGACTGAAAGATGCCTTCAACAGAATTTTCGAAGAGGTCACGGTATTTTTTCTCGCTCTCAATGAGTGCCTTTTCCGCCAGCTTATGGTCTGTGATATCTGTCATAATGTGCACAACACCTTTATAGGTGCCATTCTCAACAATGGGGTCTACTGTAATTTGAAACCACCTGTTGTCTAACTGCATCTCCGCTGACTCTCTCTTTAGGGTTTTCTTAGTCTTTTCAACTGGGCATTCTGGAATAGGAGACATACTACAGTGGGTAACTTCAAAGCATTTCTTCCCTATTATGTGGGACAATGGAATGTGGAAGAACTTCCCTGCAATCCTGTTGGAACGGAGTATCCTGTTATCTTCACTAAGAAGCCAGATGATACTATTGACTGCATCAAAGGTCTTTTGCCATTCTAACGCAGCACGGACCATCTCTTTTTCTGCTAACCGTTTCTCTTCCCGTATCTTTTTTTGCTCAAGTGCTGAAATAAGTGCAGGGCCCAACCGTTTGATATGGTCCTTAAGCACATAATCCCATGCCCCTGCCTTCATGCATTCCACTGCCACAGCTTCGTTTATGGAACCTGTGAATATGATGAATGGGGTCTCCGGTACCTTCTTTTGTGCTATCTCAAGGGCTTCCATACCAGTAAAGCGGGGGAGTTTGTAATCACAGATAATGAGGTCAGGCTTAAATGTGTCAAGGGCAGCACTAAAACTGTCTTCTGTCTCTACCCGTAAGAATGTGCTCTCAGGTAGGGTAGCCTTTATTTCCCTTTCTGCAAGTTCAGCATCTGCGGGCAGGTCTTCTACAATCAAAATTCGTAATGGTTCAGCCATAAAACAGACTCCTTAATCTTCTGGTGGTCTATTCACAAGTAGCCAATACAATCCGAGATGGGCAGCTATTTTAAAAAATGAGTCAAAATCAACAGGCTTTACAACATAGCTATTGGCTCCTATGGCATAGGCAGTTTTTATATCCGGGTCTTCCTTAGATGATGTAACAACAACAACAGGAATAACGCGGGTCCTTTCATCAGATTTAATTACCTTGAGCACCTCAAGTCCACTTAGCTTTGGTAGTTTTAAATCAAGAAAGATTACCTTTGGAGGCCTTGAAATGCCTCTACCTTCATAAAGACCACGACAGAATATAAAATCAAGGGCCTCTTCACCATCTTTTACAACATAGACAGGGTTTTCAATCTTATTTTTCTTCAGTGCCCTTAACATCAATTCTACATCATCTGGATTGTCCTCTACCAGAAGGATATCAACAATTTCTGAAAAAACCATGTTATCCTCCTTCCACCAAAATGTATTAATTGCCAGCTATAACAGGCTTTTATATCCTTTTTTTGGTAATGCAAACCAGAATGTTGCCCCTTTCCCTTCCTCGCCTTCTGCCCAAACTCTGCCACCATGGCGATGGATGATACGTTCCACAATGGCAAGACCAACACCTGTGCCTTTAAATTCATCTCTCCCGTGAAGTCGCTGGAAGAGACCAAAAATCTTATCAATATATCGCATATCAAAACCTATCCCATTATCTTGAACAGAATAGACAACCTCTTCTTCGCTTTCTTCACCCTTTATCTCTATTATTGCCTTTTTTCTTTTTGAGCTGAACTTAATGGCATTACCAATGAGATTCATAAAGACCTGTTTAATGAGCGTGGGGTCACCTGTTGCCTGTGGCAGATCCCCTACATGAAAGTCTATACGTTTTTTCTCCTCAAATGTTGTCAATTCAGAAAAGACCGAATAAGCCATCTGTTTCATGTCAATAGGTAAAAGATGCATCTTTATCCTTCCTGTGCGGGAAAGGGTAAGGAGGTCTTCTATGAGTTCTCCCATATACCTTGTATTATCCACAATGACAGAGCAGATACGTTTGCCTTCAGCATCTAATTGTGCTTCATAGTCTTCCACAAGAATACGGGTAAAACCTTCGATTGCACGCAACGGCGCCTTAAGATCATGGGATACAGAGTAGGTGAATGCCTCAAGCTCTTTATTTGATGCCTCAAGTTCTATAGTGCGCTTGCGTACCCTTTCTTCAAGCTCCTCGTTTAGCCTTAAAATCTCCTCCTGTGCCTTCTTCTGGTCCTCAATGACGCTCAAGAGTGCCTGACGTGACTTATTGGCAATATCCAATGCAGCCTGTAACTGCTGGTGGCTTATTCTAATCTTTTCGTCTGTCTTTACTCTCTCTGTAATATCAGCAAAAATACCCATCCTGCCAATAATATTTCCCTGATTATCTGTCAATGGAGCTACTGATAGAGAAACATCAATGAGAGAGCCGTCTTTTTTCTTTCTCTGCGAACGCTCTAGTTGAAAAGGTTCCTTTTTATTTGTAATTACACGGATTTTTTCGAATTCTTCCTTCCTGTCATCGGGGACTATAGGAAGAGGCAGTCCTATAACTTCTTTCTTCTTCCATCCAAACATACGCTCTGCTGCAGGATTCCATATGGTCACCCTATCATTATTATCAACTGCAATAATACCGAGCGGTGAGGCGTCTATTGTTGTTTGAAGTAATTGAGTGATTTCTTGTAGATTTTTTTCTGTCTTCTTCTTTTCTGTGATATCTATCCCCATACCTACAAGGCATTGTGTATTGTTGATGAAAATTCTCTTTCCTGTAAAAAAATAGAGGATTTTGTTATTGTCTTTTGAGGTAAAGCTCGCTTCAAATGATGATTCTCCCTTTTCAAAAACCTCCCGTATCTTATCTACTACGAATTTTCTATCGTCGCCTTCAAACAGGTCAAGGGGACTCATCTTTGAAATCTCATCTGTCGAGTATCCGGTTACCTTCTCAAGGTTTTTGTTCCATTTGATAAAACGAAGTTGGTCATCGAAAAAATAGAAGACACCTGGCATGCTTTCCAGTATTGAGTTAGACAGGCTTTGTTCTGCCTGGAGAGTCTGTTCTATTTTCTTTTGTTCAGTTATATCCTCTACCATTCCTTCGAACAAGATAATACGACCTTTATCATCTGTTATTGTCCGGGCATTTAAACGGAACCAGAAAGGGGCGCCATTCTTTCGCTTACCTTGAACCTCTATGTCCCTTACCATACCTTCCTGTTCGATATGTTTTCTCCATTGTTCCCTGTCTTTAGAGTCTTTGTATAGCTGTTCAGAAATGGGGTAAACGGATGCTATCATCTCTTCAGGTGATTCATACCCGAAAATACGGGCACAGGTTGGGTTAACTGTAATGAGTCGTCCTTCAGGGGTGGTCTGGAAGATGCCCACAATAGCATTTTCAAAGATGGTGCGGTATTTTTCTTCACTTTCACGGAGTTTTTCCGTTACTTCAGTTACTAATGCTATCTCTTTCTCCAATTCCATAGTCCTTTCTCTAACCTTTTTTCTAAGGGTGTAGTTCCATGTAACAAGAGATAGCGCAATAACAATGAGGACCCCAGCGACTATTGCAATATAACGGAAAAAGGTAATAAAAAAGACTGGTTCTGTGCCAAACCACTTGCGGTTGATTGCCTGGTACTCGTTTTCCGAGATTTTTTTAAACCCCTCTTCCACCAATTGTAACAATGCTGCATTGCCCTTTTTCACTGCCCGATGGAATTCACCGGTATAGAGTGGAGCTGAATAGCGAAACTGATCCAAGATACCCATCTTGTAAAGAAAATAAAGCGCAGGAGGTTTGTCAATAACGGTTATCATTACCTTGCGCTCTTTTGCTGCTTTTATGATAGCCTCGTATGATGGGAACTCCTGCAAAGAAGTAATGCCCTTGCTTTTTAAATAATCAATAGCTGCGTCTCCGCTTTTTACTGCTACCAGAAAACCGTGCAATGAATGAACGTCATTAATACCAGAAATATCCTTATGAAAAAATATAGAGACATCTATCTTTGCATAGGGTTTTGAGTAATCGTATATTTTAGCCCGACGTTCAGTAAAAAAGATTGTGTCAATTACATCAAATTCACCAGCCTCCATTCTTCTTTGTGCCTCACCCCAGTCCATACCTTGGATATCAACATGAACACCTGTTTTCTTCTCCCACAATCGCCACTGGTCTATTAGAATACCCTGCAGGTTGCCATGACTATCCAGAAAAACATAGGGCGGATAATTGTTATCTATTACCACTCTAATCTTTTTGTTAATATCCTTTGAGGCTTGCGCAGGTGCTGTTTCAGCAAAAAGGCATCCTGTTACAATAAATAAAAAAATAAGCACTGAAATAGAGGTAATTTGAATTCTTTTTGTTGTTAACAGGGTAAGAGAATGGATCATGTCTTTTCTTCAGCGCTTTCGTAGCGGGGTAGCTCGCCCAATCGTTTACACAGTTCATTCACCTCAGCCTTAAGCTCAAGGATACGCATCTCTCTGCCAAGGGTCACATTGTGCCACCTTTGAAGCTCGTCAAGTTGTTGCCTGATTTTCTCTTCTGCCTTTGTGCGTTCGGTAATGTCTTCAAAGGCTACGATATGGAGCTGTCTATCCATTCTGACAGTAATGGTTATAATATTTGCTATCTTCTCTGTTCCATCTTTGCAGGTAATAGTAAATATCCGTGGAACCGCCTGTCCAATCTCAAATCTTTTCATGTCGTCTATCCATGTTGCTATGACCATATGCCGGTAGTCTGGATCAGGGAATGCATTTCTGAACCAGGTTCTTCCGTCAGGGACATCCATAAGGGTATATCCGAAAAGTTCTGTAAACCGGGGGTTGATGTACAAAAATTTCCCGTTGCGTTCTATGAGTATCATGCCAATGGGTGTATGTTCCACAAGGGTAGAGAATTTTTTCTGCTCTTCCTTTAGCTGCTCCTCAGCCAGCTTGCGTTCTGTGATATCCATTACATTTCCTGTAAAATACAGGACATTTCCCTTATCATCCTTTATGGCGCGGGCACTCAAAGACACCCAGACGATGGAACCATCCTTTCGGTACTCCTGATGTTCAAAGTTCTCCACTATTCCATGTTCTATAACTAATTTCTTCCAAAACTCCCTATCTTCAGGGTGGACATAGAGTTGTTTACCAATATCTGTAATTGCTGCCATCATCTCTTCAGGGGAGGAGTAGCCATGCATCTTTGCTATGGCAGGGTTGAGGGCAAGCCACTTCCCATCAGGGGTTGACTGAAAGATGCCTTCAACAGAATTTTCAAAGAGGTCACGGTATTTTTTCTCGCTGTCAATGAGTGCCTTCTGAGCCAGCTTATGCTCTGTAATATCTTCACAGCTCATAATCTGTGTGCCTGACTCAAGTTCTGTAACAATAAAATTAATAATCTTTTCAGCTCCATCCTTGCTCTGAACAGTAAATGACCTTATGCGTGGCTCACCTTTTTTGTATTTCTTCAAATCATCTATCCATATTGATATTGCCTTCTTCCTGTATTCAGGGTCAGGGAATGCCTTTCTGAACCATGTCCGTCCATCAGGTATCTCAGAAAGGTCATAGCCAAATATCTCTTTGAATTTTGGGTTCATGTATATGAATCTTCCATCAGGCGAAATGAGTAAGAGACCGAAAGGCGCGTTTTCAGAAAGAATTGAAAACCTTTCCTTCTCTAACCGTAACAAATCTTCTGCTCTTCTTGTTTCAGTAATATCCCGTGCTGTTGAAAGGGCACCTATTACATTCCCTTTATCATCTTTTAGCACCTTACACCACCATGCCAGTAATCTCTCTTCACCATCTTTCCTTCTTTGCCAGCTTTCTACATAGATGACATTTTCACCACCGTTGAAAAGAGGCTGCACCATATCGTATTTGTTCTGTTTACGAGAGAAATAGAGATCAGCACTTTTTCCAACTACGTCCTCTCCAAAAAATTCTTTTCCAGGCTCATTAGCCCAGGTATAAATCTTATTTATATCCACTTCCATAACAATATCAGGGATAGAAGACAGAAGTGCTTGCTGACGTGAGGTAATCTTAGTAAGTTCCTCTTCGGCTTTTTTACGCGCAACAATTTCCTCCTCAAGATTCTTGATGGACGTATAGGATACCTTCAGTTTTGCAGTCATTTCATTGAATGAGCGGGCAAGTTTTTTAAATTCGTCATCCCCTTTTTCATCTACCTTATATTCAAGGTTTCCTTGTCCGATGATACCTGCATCTGCTTCAAGCACTTCAATGTGCTTAGAGATTGTCAGGCTGGTTATCACTGAATTTATGGTAATGCCAATACCACCGACGACAAAAAAGATAATCATTATTATAATGCCATTTTTGACTGTTGCTTCTAATTTATGGTGCGTTAATTCATAGAGTCTTGTTAACCTTTCTCTTAAGGAATAGGCTCTTAAAAATACCTGGGTGACAAGCATTTCTTCTTTTTGATCGAAATTAGATGTCCTGAAACTTTTTCTCTTCTCATATTCTATAAATTGAGAAAACAAGTTTTCTGTGGCATTAAAATGATCTCTGGCTTCTTTTAATATCTCTCTCTCATCTTTCTCTGTAAAAACAGAAGATGCCTTCTCTAACATTTTTTTTAAATCTTCTGTTTTTTCTTTCCACTGAATAGCAGACCTTTCGTTTCTGAAAAAGATGTAATCATCTCTCAAGACTGTTCTTTCAAGGGCAATATTTCTCATATGAGAGACAAGTTTCCCCCTTTCTCCATATTTGGTAAATGAATAAAACAGCCAGGCTACAGAAAGGACCACTAAGATTACTGCGCAAGAGATTATCCATGCATTTATCATCAATCGCAACCTGACTCTCACTTTATTGCCTCTTTTCCGATTATACTTACCCCTTTTGGTTTGACTGCACGAAGACCTTCAGTATAAATAAATTCAAGGTAATTGGGCATATCAACCCGTTTCATTAATCCTTTATCTTTGAGCCATCGGGTTTGTTCTTCAAGCCCCACTATGAGGGACTGTTCGAGTCTGACCCTGAATTTATAATCATCCCAGATGGTATCTATAAATGTGCGGTCTAATTTATTAAGTTCTGCAGTGATGTTTTTTGCTTCTTCAGGATGGTTCATGGTATAGTCCTCTGCACGGACAAGTGCCTTTAATATTCTTTTAACTGTTTCAGGATATTTTTTTACAAATTCCTGTGTTGCAGAAAGTATTCCCACATCTCCACGCTGGTTTTCGTCATAAAAGACCACAACCTTATCCTTTAATGCCCTCTCTAATATTATTTTTTGTGGATTCCAGATGGATACAGCATCAACTTTTCCTGTAGTCAAGGCATTAT
>Ga0209508_1002044_pt1 | contig 14144 bp, 12 predicted proteins | sample AD_UKC129_MetaG_FD_184427 | JGI IMG/M metagenome (GOLD analysis project Ga0209508, IMG submission 184427) | Active sludge microbial communities of municipal wastewater-treating anaerobic digesters from Canada - AD_UKC129_MetaG (SPAdes) (version 2) | ecosystem: Engineered > Bioreactor > Anaerobic... | reverse complement strand
TAGTACTCCACCAGCATTCTCCTTATACTGGGTATTCCGGCGTAGAGGTACTGCTCACGGAAGTATTCGTAGATGGAGGACGCCGCCCTTTCGTCCACATGAAGGTAGCTCATTATGAATTCCATTATCTCATCCCTGGAACGTCCATACTGAAACTTTCCATCCATTATATCCCTGAAGCGCTGTATATCCAATGCAAGATCAAAGGAGAGGGGTAGCTGCTCTGAGAACCATGAGGGGATCGTCGGAGGCCCTGAGGCCGGAGTGACGTTCACGGTCATGCCCCTGGCATAGTTGAAGCGGTATATTCTGCCCCCAAGCACAAAGGTGTCCCCCTTCCTGAGCTTCTCCATGAAGTCCTCCTCGATTCTCCCCACGACCTTACCGCCGCACTTCACAACCGCAGCGCTTCTATCCGGTATCGTGCCTATGTTGGTGGAGTAAAGCATCCTTGCAAGTTTACCCCTCCTCCCGAACTGGTTCTTATCATAGTCAACCCAGATCTTGGCGTACACGTACCTTTCCTCAAGTTCCACGTACTCACCGGCCAGGTAACTGAGGACAGAGAGGTAATCCTCCCTACTGAGGTTCCTGTAACAGTAGCTGTTCCTTATGACCGCAAGGGCATGGTCGATGTCCCAGGGGTTCTCGATGGCCATCCCGTATATGTGCTGGGCCAGCACATCCAGGCAGTTCTCGGGTACCTTGATGGAGTCGATTTTACCCTCAAGGGCATTTTTGAGTATGAGTGAACACTCAACAAGGTCATCCCTGTCCACAACAACTATCCTCCCCTTAGATCTCTGGTGAAGCTGATGGCCGCTCCTCCCGATCCTCTGGAGGGCCCTTGAAACTGATTTGGGGGAACTCAGAAGCACCACAAGGTCTATGTAGCCTATGTCGATACCGAGTTCAAGGGAGGTGGATGACACAACCGCCTTCAGTTCACCCCTCTTGAGCTTCTCCTCGGTTTCAAGTCGGATCTCCCTTGAGAGTGATGAATGGTGGGCCATGATGTTGCTATCACTGTAACTCTCAGGGAAACGACTTTTAAGGTTATATACAACGCTTTCAGTACCGCTCCTGGTGTTTGTGAATATCAGGGTTGTTCTGTGATCCTCTATGAGGTCATGGAGGATGTCATAGAGGGCGTTCCCTATCTCCTCGGGATCAGCGGCAACGATATCATCCACGGGGCATATGAGGTCGATGTCCAGTTCCTTCAGGTAGCTGACGTCAACTATCAGACACTCCCTCTCTGAACCGTAGCTGTAACCAACCAAGAACCGCGCGACCCTCTCGAGGGGGTGGACGGTTGCTGAGAGACCGATCCTTGTGAAGTCCCCCACGAGGTGCTGCAGCCTCTCAAGGCTGAGGGAGAGATGGACTCCCCTCTTATTATCTGCAAGGGAGTGTATCTCATCAACTATAACATAGCGGACGGTTGAAAGCTTTTCCCTGAATTTTGGTGCGACAAGGAGTATTGAGAGTGTCTCAGGAGTTGTTATCAGTATGTGGGGTGGTTTTTTGAGCATCCGTGACCTTTCATAGCTGGTAGTGTCCCCTGTCCTGACAGCCTTCCTTATCTCAAGGTCCCTGCCCTCCCCTGCGGCGATATCCCTGATGGCACTGAGGGGCTCCTCCAGGTTCCGTTCAATGTCGTTGTCCAGGGCCTTGAGGGGCGATATGTATATGCAGTAGACGCTGTCCTCAAGCTCCCCATCATCTGCAAGTCTTGTCAGTTCGCTGATTATGGATAGAAAGGCGGTGAGGGTCTTACCGGAGCCGGTAGGTGAGGATACCAGGACGTTCCTGCCCCTGTGGATGTCCATTATGGCATACCTCTGGGCCTCTGTGAAGTCATCGAAGGTCCTACTGAACCACTCACTAACCCAGGGGTGTAGTATGGAGTGTATCTCCCTGGATGTGTACATCCTCTCCTGTTTCCTTATCATTCAATCACCAGGATAACCTGTTTTCTGCTGAAACTTCAGGAGGTCACCCACGGTTCCGAATTCGAAGACCTCAAAGTCCTCAACACCATAGACCAGGAATTCAGTGAGTTCCGCCTCCCTCAGGAGAGGGGAGAGTATATCCTCGTGGAGGATGTCTGAACCCTCTGTAACGAAGTTAAAGGAGGGCATCACAAGGAGTTTCCTGTCCCTGAAGGGACCAAGCAGGAAACATTTGATCTTCTCAACCCTCTCACCGCTTCTTAAACCCACACAGGGATGCTCATGGCCGATGATTATTGTCCCGGCATCAAGGTCTTCGGGTATAACGTGGCCGTGTGCAAGGAGGAAACAGGATATCTTGAGGGTGTCGGTGACACTGAGATGTGAAACCCGGGACATGTGGGGTATGAGGGGGTCATGGTTTCCCCTGATGATGGTTATATCCCTGAAATTCTCCTCAAGGTACTGCATCATTCTGATGATCTCACGGTTCTCCTGCCAGCTCACCCTTCCGAACTCATGTTTAAGGTCCCCGTTTATGATGATACCTGAGGCTCCGGACACGTCCCGTATGGCGTCTATCCGTTCAATTATCCTCCTGAACTGGAAACCGGGTACCATAACACCCTGTGTGTTGAGGTACTGCTCGTAGCCCAGGTGGAGGTCTGCAATGACCATGGAATCCTCAATGATGAGGGACAGGTCACATATTTCAAGGTCATCCATGAGTCTGTAGGTCTTCATGGCGTCACCAGGACTGTCGTTAAATATATGAGGTCAAGCATGCCGAAGGCTATGAGGGAGTTCATAACAAGCTCAGATTTGCTTGCAACATCCTCTCTATCCCCTGAACCGTAGAGTGAATGGATGCACGGGATTGTGACTGTGAGTGATAGGGCTGCTATTACCAGGAAATTGATCCCGGGACTGAAACTCTCTGATAATGAAAGAAGGGCCAGCATCACCGTTGCTGTGGCTGATGCAAGGATCATTATCCTGCGGGAATCTCTGACCCCGAGGTGGACTGGAAGGGTCATTTTACCTCCCAGCAGGTCCTCCCGGAGGTCGGGTATCTCAACGTTTATTATGAATACGAGCTGCAGCAGCATTATCGGTACCGAGAAGAGCAGAATCCGGATGTCAGGCCCACCTGCCATTACAGAGTAACCCATGGCTGGAAATATGAATCCGGTGATGGCGGTTGCAATCTCGCCAAGACCCCTGTATGAAAGCCTCAGGGGCGGTGCACTGTAGAACCATCCAAGGAGGCTTCCAGAAACAGTAAGCAGGAGTACTGAGGGATTCCGGAGGGTTATGGTGTAAATTATGGACAGTGTTATGGATGCGGCTATAAGAAAAACTGCAAATCTCCAGGCGAAGCTTCGCAGTTCAGGGTGCCTCTGGAGGACACCGCTTCCACCGGAGTACTTCGTTGAAGAATCCGGTCTGTCAAGGTCAAAGTCATAGTAGTCGTTGCTGTAGGATACAGATAGGTGTGCTGGCATAACTATGAGGTAACCGGCGATGAACTGTTCCGCTGAAATATGTCCAGTCTCTATGGCTGCGAGGACGGCTCCGGTGGCATAGAGTATAAAGCCTGCTCCAAGGAAGGGGAGCCTTCCAAGCCGGATTATCTCATGGATCATCCAGGTATTTGCATAATTCTTCATGGGGATCTCCACAGGATTATCATTGAACATTTATAAATTATCTTAAGTAACTATCAGAGAGCCACTCATGAGCTGCTCAAAGTCATTGAACATTTATATCATCGGGGGGATAAATGGATTTTCGTTGATAAAGAATGAATTGAATTCGGTTTGCTTCATGCACTGAAGAAGGATTATCATCATCACTGGATAAGAAGAGGCAGGTGATATCATGGTCAATGAAAGATTGAAGGAAATAGGTCTAATGGAGCCTCAGGGCAGGATGGAGGCCATAGAAGAACTTGAACCTTCAGAGGAATCAGTTGAAATACTCATATCTCTTCTGGAGGATGAAAGTCACCTTGTAAGATTCAAAGCCGCTGAAAAACTTGCAGAATTTGGTGAAGTAGCCATTGAGAATCTTATGGAAGTAATGGATACGGCTGAGGGCGAAATCAGGAGATACGCAACCTTCGCACTCAAGAAGATAGGGGACCCCCGTGTCACAGATCACTTCATAGAGGCCCTCAGTGATGAGGACTGGGGCGTAAGGAAGGTTGCTGCAAGGTCCCTGGGTGAACTGGGGGATCTGCGCGCAGTTGAACCCCTGATAGAGGCCCTCAGTGATGAGGACTGGGGTGTTAAACTTGCAGCTGTAAGGTCACTGGGGGACCTTGGGGATGAGAGGGCAATAGAGCCAATCAAGAAGGCCAGAAGGAAGGGTGATAAGGACTTCAAGAAGGCTGCAAACAAATCCCTTAAAAAGATCCAGTCCGGGACCTGATTCAGTTTAACAGTGGCTTAACCATTAACTCGTAAACATTTAATGGGGATTTAAAAATCCAAATCCTTTTTTAATCTTACATAATGAATGAAATACCATTTTTAATGAAGTTTTTATATCTGTTTCAACATAATTATTTTTAGATTATGACGGTGGTCTTATGAACATGGTTATCGTGGGAGCTGGATTCGGGGGAATATCTGCTGCAGCACTCCTTGCAAAGAATGGGGTGGAAGTAACTGTTATTGAGAAAAATGAGGGTCCGGGGGGACGTGCAAGTGTCTACAGTGAGGGCGGATTCACCTTTGACATGGGACCATCATGGTACCTCATGCCAGACGTTTTTGAAAACTTCTTTGCAGAGTTCAATGCTAAGCCAGAAGATTTCTACAGGCTTAAAAAACTTGAACCAGCCTACCGTGTCTTCTTTGATGATAGAGGATTCGTTGACGTATCATCTGATATTAAGAAGAACTATGAACTCTTTGACAGTTTTGAGGAAAATGGTGGTGAGAAACTCAGGGAATACCTTGAATCAGCAGGTAAACTCTATGAATCAGTGGTTAAGGAAATGCTCTACAGGGACTACAGATCAGTCCTGGACTTCCTTAATGGAAAGCTCCTGCTACAGGGATTGAGGCTTAACATACTTGAATCTCTTGAACACTTCGTCAACAAGCGATTCAAGAGTGACGAGGCCCGCAAGATACTTCAGTACTCAATGGGGTTCCTTGGAAGCGCACCACAGGACACGCCCTCAATGTATCATATAATGTCCCACATCGACATGACCCTTGGAGTCTTCTACCCGGAGGGTGGCATAAGGAGGGTCGCACAATCAATATATGAACTCGCACTTGAACATGGGGCCAGATTCCACTTCAACGAGGAGGTTAAAAGGATAGAGGTACGCGATGGTCTTGCAACATCCGTCATAACCGACAGGAACATCTATGAAGCCGACACAGTCCTGGTGAATGCTGATTACCCCCACAGTGAACTGGAACTCCTTGATGAACCCCAAAGGACCTATGATGAGGCGTACTGGGATTCCAGGGTAATGGCACCATCAGCCTTTGTAGCCTACCTGGGGGTTGACCGCGTTATCGATGCCCTTGACCACCACAACCTGTTCCTTGAGAGGGACTGGGCTGATAAATTCCAGGAGGTATTTGATCCCCAGAGGGCAAGGTGGCCAGAGAAACCATCCTACTATGTGAATGTACCCTCACGGACGGATACGACTGCCGCCCCTCAAGGATCAGACACCCTCTTCATACTGGTCCCCCTCGCCCCTGGCATGGATGATAATGAGGAACTGCGGGAGGGCCTCTACAGAAGGGTGATGGATGACCTTGAGAAGAAGGTGGGTGAAAATATACGGGACCATGTTGTTGTAAAGAGGATATTCGCCATAAATGATTTCAGGGACCGTTACAATGCATACAAGGGCACAGCCCTGGGGCTTTCCCATACACTAAGACAGACAGCCCTATGGAGACCATCACATAAGAGCAAGAAGGTTAAGAACCTCTATTACACAGGCCATTACACACACCCGGGTATAGGAGTCCCAATGACACTTGTCTCATCACAGATAGTCTGCAATGAGATAATGGAGGATACCGGAAAGTGAAGTTGCTTTATTGACCGCAACTTCGTAACATTTACCTAAGATTTAATGGGTGATATGCCTTTGATTGACGAGAAAATTTACTCAATATTTAAGAGGGGAAGTAAAACATACTTTTACAGCACGCTCTTCTTCCCAAAGAAAGTCAGGAGAGACGTTTTTATACTTTACAGCTTCCTTCGAAAGGCAGATGACTACGTTGACCGGGTACCACAGGATATTGATGGCTTCTATGGATTCGTGGAAAGGTACAGGAGAGCATACTCCGGTGAAATCACAGGGGACGTGGTGGTTGACTCCTTCGTGGAACTTTCAAGGAGGAAGAAATTTGAGGATGACTGGACAGAGGCCTTCCTGAGGTCCATGGAGATGGATTTAAGTGTTTCATCCTACAGTACAATGTCGGACCTGGATGAGTACCTCCTTGGCTCATCAGAGGTTGTGGGGCTCTTCATGGCGTCCATAATGGGCCTTGACACGGATTCATACCCCTATGCAAGGTACCTTGGAAGGGCCATGCAGTACGTGAACTTCATAAGGGACATTGCAGAGGACATTGAGCTCGGCAGGCTCTACTTTCCCCTGGATGAACTTGAAAGGTTTGGACTCGAATCCCTTGATCCTCATGAGATAAGGGGCAGGGAGGATAATTTCAGGTCATTTCTGAGGGCTCAGATAGACATCTACAGGGAATGGCAGAGGACAGCCGAGAAGGGATACAGCTACATCCCCTACCGTTACCTCGTACCAATAAAGACAGCGGCTGACATGTACATGTTGGACATCAAGGATCATTGAAAGGGACCCCATGATAGTCTACAGTAGAAAGGTTAAGCCATCAAGGGGTCGTGTCGTCTCAGGGGCGGTATTTAACATATTCCGCCTCATGGGTTCCATAAGGGTAAGCAGAGGCCCATGATCGTCGGGGCAGTGTTCAGATGAAGGCTATTCTGGGATATGTGGGGTTTCTCTTCAGAATATCCAGACCCAGGTTCTGGATCTACACAGGAGGAACCTATGTTATAGGATACACCCTGGGTGCCTCAGGATTCTCAGATTTCATGTCCCCTGCCTACTACATCTACCTCCTATACTTCTTCTTCCCGGCCAATATCTTCATATACGGGGTTAATGACTGGTGGGATGAGGATACTGATATTCTGAACCCCAAGAAGGGCTCCAGAGAACACATGCTGGTTCATGATGAGAGGAAAAGATTGAAGGGATCCATAATACTGGTAACCGCCATTAGCTTTCTCCTGATGCTCTCACAGACATTGACAGAGACCCTGATATTTCTCGGCTTTCTTTTTTTATCATACTTCTACAGTGCGCCTCCACTTCGCTTCAAGGAGAAGCCCTTCCTGGATTTCTCATCCAACTACCTCTATATAATGCCGGGTCTCTTTGGATATAACCTTGCATCAGGTTCCCTACCGGATCCCATGATCCTCTTTGCCGGGTACTGCCATATTGCAGCAATGCACATCTTCTCGGCTGTACCAGACACCGACTATGACAGCATGGCAGGTATAAACACCACACCGGTTTTCATTGGCAGAAGGCCGGCCCTTGCACTTTCAGCATTCTTCTGGTTGCTCCTGTCCATTATAACAGTTTACCTCACAGGGTTCCATCCGCTGAGCTTCCTGGTGTTCATATACCCGGCATTCCCCCTTTCAGTGCTTCTGATAAGGAAAATAAGAATAGAGGAGATATACTGGTATCTGCCCCATGTTAACACCGCCCTTGGAGGGCTCCTGTTCATTGCACTTGTAAACCACAGGGTGTTTCACTGGATATAGCCCATCAGCGGGATACTTCACCATAATTTAAACTTGGATGTTCTTAATATGAGTGCAATCAGTGTTAGACCCACAATGAAGGGTATTTCAAGCCCCCGGAAGAGGCAGACACCTGTCCAGAAACACATTATCAGGTAAAGGCTTGATACAGTACCATTACCCATCTCCTGCAGGGAGTCACCGGCCACCAGCAGTGAGATCATTGCAGCCCCAAGGCCAGATAGAATCCAGCCCGCGAAGTTCTGTAGTGGAACCCCATAGAAGATCCCTGGATTCTCCCAGACCCAAAACCTGAGGTTAACTGCAGCCGGGTCAATAACAACGTCGGTTAATACAGCAATCAGGGTTGCAAGGACCATAAACTTAGCTCTGCCCTCAACAGACTCCTTTGCAAGGTAGGCTGATCCAAGGAAGAGGGGCAGCCATGCGAAGGGGACCGTGAAGGGTGTGTAGCCCAGTATCTTCAGGCCGATCATGTCCCCATAGTGAATTATAAAGATATACTTAATCGTCAGTAAAATATACTAAATACAGTTTTATTGATTAACGTCAAGCAGGATATTTATTGCAGGATAATCATTTTAAAATCTTCTAATAATAAAATTGATTGAAAGATTGGGTAAAAAACTGATCTAGTTGAAAAATAAAAAATAGTTAGAAAGTAAAAAAAGTTAATCTGACTTAAATTTGAGTGTAATTATTCTTCTACGTCAACAAGCTCGCCGTATTCAAGTTCAAGCTGGCAACCTTTAGGACCGCAGCAGAAGTGCTGTAATTCAAACTGTACTAACACTATTTTCACCTCCTTGAACAAAGGATATACTCTATCAAGACTTTGAAAGAGTTTTTATTATTTTTTTGACTGGAAATTACCTGTTTTTTCTATTAAAGAAACTTCAGAAACATTTCCTTCAACAACTTAATATTGTCCCAGTAGGTATATGTACTTAATCGTCAGAAAAGTGTATTCTACTACAGTTTTATACACAAAACTGACCTTTGAAGTTTCTTCAGAAACCTTTATTATTAACCTTTAACATAAAATCGCTTAATGAAAACAGAAGTTGGCAGTGCCAATGAGATCAGTGAGCTAAAATCCAAGCTGGATCTCATGCACAGGGATATAAAGCGTATGATGGAGAATTCAAACAAGGAGTACCTTGATCTCATGCTAAAAAACCTTAAAAAGGATTTTTTAAACTGCATAACAGACCATGTTTCTGAGGATATTGAAACCAGCCTTGAGAGGGGAATGGTTGATAAGTGCCAGATGAGGGACAACTGCAAATCCAAGTTCACAGAGCTTCTGGAAAAAAATGCAGATCTCATAAAAAAGGAAGAAGTTCCAGAGACACAGGTAACAGGATCCAGAGGGGAACTTGAGAATTTAAGGGATGAAGCACCCTTCGATAAATGTGATGTATGTTTCTCTGAAGTTACAGATATCTTTGAAAAACAGCTGAAACTCATGAGGTCTCTGCACATCTACAATGGACCTGAAGAGAAAAAAATTGATATCTATGATATCTCAGAAGATGCACTGGTCCGCGAAGTTTTTGAACCCCTCTCAAACAGGCAGAGACTTCAGATAATAAAGGCAGTTGCAGTGGAAACCAAAACCTTCACAGCACTGTCACAGCTCACAGGATTAAGGGGAGGAAACCTCCTTTTTCATATTCAAAAACTCCTTGACAGCAACATGATAATCCAGAGGCATGAACGTGGAGATTATATGATCACAGAGAAGGGCTACCAAGTCCTGAAGGTAATCTCCCAGCTTGGAGGGGTCTTGGAAGATGCTCCAGAACCTGAAGCATTGGAATCATAATCAGAATGTCACTTGGATCATTAAAAAATACATATCTATATAATACTTTTGTTCTATATTTTTTTGCAAAAGTTATGCAATCTTAAGCTTCAAAACCATCATTTTGGATCAGTTCAGGATGCATGTCCCAACTAATTTAGCTTAAAAGATGGTATAACCACAGTTCCTTTTATAATGATAAGAGTAAGTAAAATAAATCCGTGAAAAAAAGAGGGAAAAAATTTAAATTTCATACATCCCTCTTATTCTTCCATAGCTTTTATATCAGCTGCAGCTTTTGCAATGGAACATTTATCTGAATGTTCTTGGCATTTAAAACAAACTTCTTCTGTTATGGCTTTCAGAGATTTTTCTATGTCTTTGCTTTCCACTTCTTTTCCTGTTATCCATTCTGGCATATTATCACCAAAGATAACTATAGTGGAATTCAGAGTAGGGAAAACCGGTTATTATGGCAAGGGTTTCAATCGAAATTGCATAGATGCCAAGGAGAAGTATCAGTAAAAAGCCACGGGACTTAAGGCTCCCCATGGTTGATATGAATGATGGAACCGCCATTGAAATTATGAATATAACTGACAGGATCCAGTAACCCTCTATCCTCACCCCGCTAACAAAGTATGAGCTCACAGCCAGCAGGATACCAGTGAGAAGTATCACAATTGAGGTTCTTCCAGCCCTATCAGACATACTCAACACCTTTATGGACAATTATCATTCAAGGCACCAAATCTCCACCTGTAAACATCTGGCCTCCTGTTTCTCAGGAGTGGAAGCTCTCTGCGGATTCTCTCAACGGTTTCCATGTCAATATCGGCTGTGACCACAGAGGGGGATGCGCCGGCATCACAGACAACAGAACCCCATGGATCAGCGACCATGGAGTGGCCATAGGCAACATAGGATGCAGATGGATTCCTTGCAGGTGATACAGCAGCACAGTAGCACTGGTTATCCAGGGCCCTTGACCTTACAAGGAGTTTCCAGTGGGCCGGACCGGTTGTCATGTTGAATGCCCCTGGAAATATGAGGATCTCCGCACCCCTCAGTGCCATCATCCGTGAAAGTTCAGGGAAACGCATATCATAGCATATACCCACACCCAAAACCCCGTGGGGAGTTTCTATAACAGTTACAGAGTCGCCGGCTATGAGGCTTTCTGATTCCCTGAAGGTTATCTCCCCGGGCATGCGGATGTCGAAGAGGTGGACCTTACGGTGTCTCCCGATGATGTTTCCCCTATCATCTATCACAAAGGAGGTGTTGTAGATACCCTCTGCTGTCTTCTCGGGGATGGAACCTGCAACCAGGTGGACCCCCAGTTTCCTTGCAGCTGACCTCAGTGTTCTTATGGAATCTCCATCCTCCTCCTCTGCATACTCCTGAAAGAGGTTTACATCGTAGGGGCATGTGAACATTTCAGGGAGAACAATGAGCTGGGCGCCTCTTTCAGAGGCCTCCACAATCATCTTCACTGCAGTATCAACATTCTCCCCTTTATCCTCAGTTACCATCATCTGACATATTCCAAGCCTCATGGGGACACTTCCATGTGATTCAGGTGTATGAAATATTTTGATGTATTTTAAGGCTGATGTGGGTAGTTCAATGTGATTCAGGTGAGCGGAACATTTTCCAGGAGGATCTTGATGCCTATTAGGATTATAACCACACCACCAAGGGCCTCAAGGCGGTTTTCAAATATGTGGCCTATCCTCTCCCCCAGGTAGCTACCGGCAAGTGACAGTATGAATGTGATCAGGCCTATGACGATTACAGGGAGCAATATGGATATGTCAAGGAGGGCGAAGCTTACACCCACTGCAAAGGCATCGATGCTGGTTGCAATTGAGAGTAGAAGGAGTTCACGGTAACTGAAGATGAATTCATCCTCCTCCATGATCAGGCTTTCGTAGATCATTTTAAGGCCTATTATGAGGAGCAGAAGGAATGCTGCCCATGGTGCAAGGGCTGATACGAGCCTCTGGATCTCAAGGCCGGATACCCATCCAAGGACAGGCATAACAGCCTGGAATGTCCCGAAGGATAATGCAGATAGCAGGGCGTAGTTTGTCTCTGATTCATGTAGTGTAAGGCCACGGCTCACAGATATGCTGAAGGCATCCATTGCAAGGCCAACTCCTATGAGCACCATTGATAGAAGATCCACTTTCATACACCTGTGGGGGTTTGATGACAATATTTTCTGTCCTCCCATATTTAAAGCCAGTCCTCCAGGGAAAAGTTTATATACAAAAAATTTTAATAACTAAATTTAACTAAAAACTGCCAAGCCCGAAAAACATTCAAAAAGTTTTAAAAAGGACTTAAAAAATTGTTTTAAGTATAGGGAAATGATTAAGTCAGAATATAAAAATAATAGAACTGAATTAACCGAAATGGAAGCTGAAGAGCAGGATTTAATGGATGCCTACTCAGAGGCTGTTACGGGGGCAGCCGATAGAGTGAGCCCTTCAGTCGTAAGGGTAACAACGGTGTCCAGGACAGAAAAAAGGACACTGGGGGGAGGTTCAGGCCTCATATACACTGAAAATGGCCACATAATCACAAACAGTCATGTTGTGCATGGAGCAGAGAGAATTGACGTAACACTCAACACAGGAGAAGAGTACAGGGCCACTGTTGTTGGTGATGACCCCCACACCGACATCGCGGTTCTGAAAATAGAACCTCAGGATGAACTCAGGACACCTGAATTTGCAGACTCCAGCAGGGTGAGGGTTGGACAGCTTGCCCTTGCAATAGGCAACCCCTTCGGGTTCCAGTTCACAGTAACAGCAGGGGTGGTGAGTGCAACCGGCAGATCCCTGAGGACCATGACAGGCAGACTCGTTGATGGGGTTATACAGACAGATGCGGCACTTAACCCTGGAAACTCAGGCGGGCCACTGGTTGATTTTCGTGGAAGGGTCCTTGGAATAAACACTGCCCTTATAAGGCCTGCTCAGGGTCTTTGCTTTGCAATACCATCAAATACAGTCAGGGAAGTCGCAGATAAACTCATAGAGGATGGTAAAATAAGGAGAGCACACCTGGGAGTGGCCTGCCAGAACATGGTGCTCAAGCCAGACACGGTTGAGAAGCTGAAACTGGATTCAGACAGGGGAGTTATGGTGGTATCACTCTCAGGCGGCCCTGCAGGAGATGCTGGAGTCATGAGGGGTGATATAATAGTATCACTGGACTCAGAACCCGTTGAAACAGTTGATGACCTTCACAGGATCCTAAATGAAGAAAAAATTGGCAGGGAATGTGAGCTGCATATCATAAGAGGATCTGAGATATGCAAAATCCGGGTGAAACCCTCAGAACTCCAATGAACATGTCTAAAATTTTATTAGGAGAGAATGGAAGAGTAATTCTGGCAATTCCGTGGCCGTGGTCTGAATGAATATAAAAGAAAAGCTGGATAAAATCGACAAATCACTCAGAAATGTGGGATACATCCCGGGCAGGGATATCATCATAACCCTTTTTCTCTCATCAGAACTGAAAAAACCTGTTCTGGTGGAAGGCCCGCCAGGGACCGGTAAAACACTTCTCGCTAAGAAAACTGCAGAGGCCATGGGGAGGGAGTTCTTCAGGATACAGTGCTATGAGGGTATAACCTTCGAGCAGATAGTCGGAGAATGGAACTACCAGAAACAGCTTCTGAGTCTTGAAAGGTCAAGGATCCATGGATCCGATGAGGATGTCTTCAGAGAGGATTACTTCATAAAAAGACCCCTTCTATCTGCATTTATAAATGAGAAACCATCACTGCTCCTGATAGATGAGATAGACAAGGCAGATGAGGAGGTCGAGAGCTTCCTCCTCCAGGCCCTCGGCGAGAAGCAGATAACAGTCAATGACCTGGGAACCTTTGACCTGAGGAATGATATAATGGTTTTCCTCACATCCAACTCCCAGAGGAACCTTCTGGATGAGACAAGGGACAGGTGCCTCTACCTCCACATAGATTACCCTGACCCCCAACGTGAGATGGAGATCGTGAGGGCCCACATCCCATCAGCACCAGAGGACCTCATCAGGGAAACTGTAATGCTCATAAACAGGATAAGGGGACTGGGCATCATCAAGAAGCCATCCATAAGGGCCACGGTGGACTGGATCAGAACCATCATGGCACTTGGAAGGGATAGACTGGACTCTGAGACGCTTAAGGAAACCCTTGGAGTTGTTATAAAGAACAGGGCAGATGAAGCAAAGGTCCTTGACCTTGTGGAATCGGTTGATGGGAAAGATGAAGAGGATCATTCATCTCTCAAACATATTAAGGGATAGGGGCGTCCCGGTAAGTGTAAGGGGCACCCTGGACGCATCTGAGGCCTACCGAATATTTAAGGGGAGGCCTGAACTCAGGGATGCCCTTTTCTCTATTTACGTTAAGGACATGAGACACGCGGATGCATTCAGGGAGGCCTATGATGAGGTCTTCGGAGTTCCAGTGGAAAATGAATCAGAGGGAT
>Ga0209508_1002042_pt1 | contig 14150 bp, 12 predicted proteins | sample AD_UKC129_MetaG_FD_184427 | JGI IMG/M metagenome (GOLD analysis project Ga0209508, IMG submission 184427) | Active sludge microbial communities of municipal wastewater-treating anaerobic digesters from Canada - AD_UKC129_MetaG (SPAdes) (version 2) | ecosystem: Engineered > Bioreactor > Anaerobic... | reverse complement strand
TCCTTCTAATGGTCCCGTCCAAAACGTAACAGCCGGCTACGCTGCCGAGATTGGGAACGCTGAATACGGCCCGTACCTCCGCGTGTCCTGTCACGTTCTCCTTGAGCGTCGGAGCCAACATCCCTTCCAAAGCGGCCCTCACGTCGTCGATGAGGTCGTAGATCACGCGATAAAGGCGCACTTGCACTCCTTCTCTCTCAGCTATCTTCTTGACGTCGCTGCTGAGTTTGACATCGAAACCTAATATTACAGCATTTGATGCAGAGGCGAGCATGATATCCGACTCTGAAATGTTGCCCACGCCCTCATGTACAATGCTTATCCCAACTTCTTCGGTAGCCAGATTCAATAGTGAAGCCTTAAGGGCTTCAAGGGAACCCCTAACATCGCACTTCAAGACGATGTTGAGCTGCTGTTTTTCCCCCATTTCGATGCGCTCATAAAACTCTTCGAGGGTCAATCGTCTGGGATGTTCGGCTTCGACCTCCCTTTCGATCTTCTTGCGCTCTATGGCATCCCGAGCTTCTTTTTCGCTCTCTATCTTGCGAAATAGTTCTCCAGCCTGGGGCACATCGTTCAAGCCCGTTATCTCCACAGGCATGCTGGGGGTAGCCTCTTTGACGCTCTTTCCCTTATCGTCCTGCATGGCCCTTATTCGTCCCCAGGTGCTATCAAAAAGCACGATATCCCCTTGGCGAAGGGCGCCCTGCTGCACGATGACCGTAGCCACCGGTCCTTTACCCTTGTCAAGCTTGGCTTCGATGACTGCGCCCTCGGCGTTGACGGTGGGGTCAGCTTTCAACTCGGCGAGTTCCGCCACCAAGAGAATCATTTCCAATAGATGATCAACGCCTTGACCTGTCTTGGCCGAGATATCGACCATCACAGTATCTCCGCCCCACTCTTCTGGAATCAAGCCCAGATCTGCCAGCTGCCGCCTGATCACATCGGGCCTCGCGTTCGGTTTGTCGACCTTGTTTACAGCCACGATGATGGGAACTCCCGCAGCATTGGCATGGTTTATAGCCTCGACGGTCTGAGGCATTACGCCATCATCGGCAGCCACAACCAACACCACTATGTCGGTCACCTGCGTCCCGCGAGCCCGCATGGCAGTAAAAGCCTCGTGTCCGGGGGTATCGAGAAAGACTATCTTCTGCCCTTGATGCTCCACCACTGAGGCACCGATATGCTGCGTGATGCCCCCAGCTTCGCGAGCAGTGACGTTTGTGTGGCGAATGTAATCCAAGAGCGTCGTCTTTCCGTGATCCACATGCCCCATAACCGTCACCACGGGTGGCCGAGGCTTCAAGTTCTCCCCCTTGGGCTTCGGTTTAGCCTTAACCGGGGCCTTCTCTTCGTACTTTTCGCGCGACAACAAAAACTCTTTCCCGTAAGCCTCAGATAAGGCCTTGAGCACCTTTTCATCGACGGGAGAGTCGGCAGGCACCATGAGTCCTTTCTGCACCAAAGCCTTAACCACATCGGCAACGGGCATATTCAAGCGCTCTGCCACTTCCCCTACGGTGGCATTTTCCGGTACGATCACTTCCTCAATCTCCGCAGCTTCTTCTACTGCATCTTTTGCAGAAGGGGTCCGCTCGCCCCGGAACGCCTCCTCCACAAGCTGAGCCGTATCCGTGTCGATGGAACTCATGTGCGTTTTAACGTCAACGCCCAGCTCCCTCAAAAAATTTACCAGCTCTTTGTTCGATACGCCCAACATCTTGGCTAACTCATAAACCCTAATTTTGCTCAGACGACATCCCTCCTCGGCAAACCGCGTAAAAGTTGATTACTCAATGCTTAAACCATCACCCTCGCCAGAATTCTCCCCGCAGAGCGAAAGGAGTTCCTCATAAATTTCCTCCGGAACGTGAGCCTTCAGAGCGCGCGAAAGGGCATCCCTCTTCTTGGCGACCGTAACGCACTCTCTCTTCGCGCATACATACGCACCGCGACCGGGCATCCTGCCCGTGGGATCAACCACTACCTCACCTTTAGGGCTCCTTACCACCCGCAACAGGCCCTTCTTGGAGAACTCCTCTCTGCAAGCCACGCATGTGCGCGGTCTTTTCCTCCTCGAACCGGTCGCTTCTTTCATGGATCAATCGTTGCCTTTTTTGATTATATCCGCGAACAGGTCATGTAGCGTAGGCATACGTTCCGGCTCCAAGGCTTTGATGTCGATTTTCCAACCGGTCAGCTTCGCTGCAAGCCTTACGTTTTGTCCCCCCTTGCCTATGGCAAGGGAATGATGATCTGGCCTAACATAGGCATGAACGGCCTTATCCTGCTCCAGATTCGGTTCCACTTTCACCACTTTGGCCGGCGATAGGGCGTTCTTTATAAACTGCAGAGGGTTGTTGCTCCATACGACTATGTCTAACCGTTCTCCAGCCAGCTCTTCGCTTATGGACTTGATCCTCTGGCCCTTGTTCCCCACACAAGCCCCCACAGGATCCACGTTGGGATCGAGGCTTGCTACAGCCACTTTGGAGCGGGCTCCTGCCTCTCGCACGATGCCCTTTATCTCTACCACGCCCTCCTTTATCTCTGGAATTTCCAACTCCATAAGCCGCTTTACGAGGCCAGGGTGGGTCCTCGAAAGGACTATGCGAGGCCCTCGCGTCGTCTGTCTGACGTTCAACAGATAGAACTTCATGCGTCCCCCCGGCTGATATTTCTCGCCCGGTATGCACTCCTCGGGAGGCAACATAGCGTCTACGCGGTCGTTTATGCGCACCAACACCTGTGAGTCTTCGGACTTAAAAACGATCCCCGTGACGAGATCGCCCACGCGGTCTGCGAACTCGTCGTAGACTATCTGCCTCTCGGCATCCCTGAGACGCTGAATTATGACCTGACGGGCAGTCTGTGCAGCGATGCGGCCGAACTCCTCCGGCGCGATTTCCACCCAGATCTCGTCGCCGATCTTCGCATCGTCGTGTCCGAGGCGTCTGGCGGCTTCCAAAGAAATTTCAGGGGCGTTTTCACTCGGCTGCTCCGCAACTTTTCGCAGCTCGTACACGGAAACCCCTTCCCCGGCAGGGTCTATCTCCACCTTCATGTCTCTGCTTGAACCTTTATATTTCTTATAAGCCGAGACCAGGGCAGCTTCCAAGCTGGATATGATCAAATTCATGGGAAGCCCTTTCTCTTGTTCTATCTGGCGCACTGCCCTCATGAAATCTCGTCCCAAAAGCATGAACTCTTCCTCCTTAAGTAAACCTTCTTTTTTAAGCGGTCATCAGACATGGCTGACCGACGGCCAAAAGCGCTTTTTCTCTCACTTCTTCCTCTTCGGAACTCCCTCTTCGTAAACCAGGTGAGCCTTGTCGATAAGGTCAAAGGGGATAGCGGTTGCTCGATCGCCCTCATCCGCAGACAGAAGGATCTCATCGCAATCCGTAACGCCCACGAGCAGACCCACGAAACTGCGTCTGCCTTCCACGGGTCGGCGAGTTTTTAGCCTTACCTTCTTATTGACAAAGCGGCGATAGTCGTCGACAGAAAAGAGCGGCCTTTCTACCCCCGGAGAGCTGACCTCGAGAAAATAGCGCCCCGCGAACGGGCCGCCGTCGTCGTCCTCGTCGAGGATGGCGCTGATCCTTCTGGACACCAGCTCGCAATCCTTTACGTTGATACCGCCCAGACTGTCTATATAGATACGCAACGTAGGCCTCCCCTGCTCTACCACGATCTCCATGCCCACAAACTCGTATCCCAACTCTTCGGCGCCCCTTTTGGCCAATGAAGCCAAACGCCCTTTTGTTGTCTCATCCAGCTGCATCAGACATCACCTTCGCACCGGCCATATACGGCCTTTAAACGTTACAGTGCTCCGCTCTTCTAACCGCAAGACATATCGGGCGCACTTAACAAAGAAGAGTGGGCGTCGCCCACTCTTCCCAACTCTCCACTCATATATTTCCCGCACAAGATTATACCACCCAGCAAATCTCATTGCAACCGATGCCGGCTTAAAAGGGCATCACAACCGAGTGTTTTGAGGTGGCCCCTGAAAATCCTACAAAAAGTTTACACGATCCGCCTGCCTATCGGACGCTGCGCTACTGAGGACACATGAGCAAGCCCTACGATCTATGCTAAAATGCGAGCAGAAGCGGATAGGGCACTCACTTCGAGGAGGTTCATTGCGTTATGAAGGAAAAAGCGATAACTCAGGAGATAAAGCGGCGCTACGACGCTATAGCCTCAAAAGCGGATGGCAAGAGCACGTCCTGCTGCGAAGGCTTATCGTGCGGCCAGGGACCAAATGAGAGCGGTTTAGGATGCGCCAATTTGGCGGGAATAGTACAACTCTTTCCTGGGGAGACCCTTTTAGACCTGGGCAGTGGGCCAGGTTTAGAGACGATAGCGCTGGCGAGACGCATAGAACCAGCAATCGCTTGGGGGTTAGACCAATCCTCCGCCATGGTGAAAAAGGCCGAGGAGAATGCGAAGAAGGCAGGGGTCTCGAACGTCCGATTCCTCACAGGCTCTATGGAAGAGATCCCTCTGGAGGATAACTCGGTGGACGTGGTCGTCTCAAACTGTGCCGTCAACCTGGCCTCGAAAAAGGAATCAGTCGTCGAAGAGATAGCGAGGGTGCTCCGCCCCGGAGGCAGGCTGATCATAGCCGACGTTGTGTGGCTCCAAACTCCGCCGGCGGAAGTGAGAAAAGACCCGGAGGCCTGGGCCATGTGTTTTGGTGGTGCGTTAGAGGTGCAAAATTACGAACAGCTCCTAAAAGAGGCGGGGTTCGAGGCGATAGACACAAAGATCCTCTCTCCCTTCAATGCCGGCAGCGTCTCGACAAAACCCTCCAGCGCCTTGATCACGGCCAGAAAACCTAAAAAACCAAACGAGGCCGTAGAAATCCGACAAGCGAAGTTAGAGGATCTCGCCATTGTATTGCGGATCCTTAAGGCAGCAGACCTTCCCGCAGATGGCGTCGCCGATTGGTTAGACAATTTCATCGTAGCACAAACGCATACGGGAATAGTTGGCATCGCTGGCGTGGAAAGATACGGCATTTACGCGCTTTTGCGTTCTATAGTTGTGCTCCCAAGTTGGCGCGGATACGGCTTGGGGCGCCGACTGGTCGATGCCCTTATATCAAGGCTCCCTGAAGTAAAGCGAGTGTATCTATTGACGGCTACGGCCGACGACTTCTTCTGCCGCCTGGGCTTTAAGGAGATTTCGTGGGGCGAGTTGCCCGAGGAATTGCGAGCGTCTAAAGAACTTCAAGGAGCATGCCCAAGGTCTGCCACTGCCATGTGTCTGTCCTTGCCTTAGGATATAACTATAAATGGCACTCAACACATTCAACATACCATTGACACCGATATGCGAGTGGGTAGAATTGGTTTCCATAAAAACCAATCATGTTTGAGCTGCTCTTCAGGTTCTTCCAAAGAGGTGGTGATGCGTGAGAAGAAAAACATAATCAAGACAAACTGAAAATGCTTAACAAAGTCGCATAAGGAAAAGACAAATTGCACGCTTGCAAAAGGAGGAAAATGATGCGGAGCTTAAGAGTGGCAGTCGTTTCGTTTTTGGTTTTCTTAAACCTTTTACTCGTCAAGCCGCCTGCCTTTGCCGCCGAAGTGGCCGACAGCGTCTACCGCAACGGGATTTTCTATACCGTAAGCGAACAGACGCCCAAGGCAGAGGCCGTAGCCATCAAAGATGGAAAGTTTATCTTCGTAGGCAGCAATGAGGAAGTAAAGGCTTATATCGGAAGCGACACCAAAGTAGTGGACCTCGAGGGGAAAACCGTCCTTCCTGGACTAATCGAATCTCACATGCACTATGCCTCTTATGGTGCGCTACAGATGCAAATTCAGGCGCACTGGCGCCCGAAAGAAGAAATACTGGAAGCCGTCAAAAAGGCCTACCCTTCGGCCAAAGAAAAGGGCGAGTGGATTTTGGGAAGAGGCTGGAACCAAGAGGTTTGGGACCCGCCACAATTCCCAACCCGTGCAGAGCTCGACGCAATAGCGCCAGATGTGCCGGTTTATTTAGTGCGCACCTGTGGACACGCTGCCTGGGTCAACAGCAAAGCGCTCGAAATAGCCGGAATCACCGCTGAAACACCAGACCCAGAAGGCGGTGAAATTTATCGCGACGAAAAAGGCCAACCTACCGGGATTCTCACCGACACGGCGATGAAGTTAGTTAGCGGAAAAATCCCGCCCCTTACAGAAGATCAACAAAGGAGAGCGCTGCTTGCGGCTCAAGAAAACCTGCTTTCCTACGGCATCACTACTGTTAACGATATGGGAACCAGCCTCGAGACGTTTAACCTGATGAAAGAGCTATACGAAGATGGCAAGCTCAAGATCCGTATCTATGCCTATGGCGCGTCTGGCAGCTATGGCAAAGCCGACGCCACGTCGTATGCTCCATTTTTGGAGATGGGCCCGCAAAAGGAGCTTTACAATGACCGCCTCACGCTGGGCGGGTTAAAGTTCTACGCCGACGGATCCTTGGGCGCCCGCAGCGCATGGCTAAAGGAAGAATATTCGGACCGTCCGGGGCACTTCGGCAACCCTCGCGAAACCGACGAATCGCTTTATGCCATGGTGATAGCTGCCCGTAAGGCTGGCTTTCAGGCCGCAACCCATGCCATAGGCGACGCCGCCAATCACCAAGTTTTAAATGTTTACGAGAAGGTCCTCAAAGAAATTCCCGAGCCGAAGGACCATCGTTTTAGAATAGAGCATGCGCAGGTCATTTCGCTTGAAGATATACCGCGCTTTGCGGCGCTTGGCATCCTTCCGAGCATGCAGACATGTCACGCCACGTCCGATAAAAACATGGCAGAATCCCGCGTGGGCCCCGAAAGGATTAAGGGCGCCTATGCCTGGCGCAAATTGATAAACGCGGGCTCGATCATTCCAAACGGTACAGACGCTCCAGTCGAACTCGTTAACCCCTATCAAAACCTTTTCGCTGCCGTAACGCGAATGGACACAGAAGGCCAACCTCCAGGCGGTTGGTATCCTGAGGAAAAGATGACCCGCGAAGAGGCCCTCAAGTCTTATACAATTTGGGGAGCCTATGCCGATTTCAAAGAAACAACCTCAGGTTCCATAGAAAAGGGCAAATGGGCCGACTTCGTCGTTATAGATAAGGATTACATGAACTGCCCGGAAATGGAGATAAAGGACATTAACGCGCTCCTTACCGTCGTGGCCGGCGAAGTGCTCTATTCTCGCTAAGGCTTCAACCTCGTTAGCCCTCGGCCCTTTTCGCAATTGCCGAGGGCTAACGAAGCCACTCATAAAAAAGGCGAGCAAAATGTCATCTAATAACATTGTAACTAAGTGCGCCAAGTTGAACGGCAACGGAAACGACTTTATAATGATCGACAACCGAAGCTCGCGTTGGACCGCATCGGAGCTCTCGAGGATCAGCCGATCCCTCTGCAGGCGCCGTGAGGCCTTGGGGGCCGACGGGGTCCTATCCATGGAATTCTCCTCGAGGCTTCACTTCAGGATGCGCCTCTTCAACTCCGACGGCTCCGAGGGAGAAATGTGCGGTAACGGCGCCAGGTGCATCGCCAGATATGCCTTCGAAATGGGGATAGCCCCGCGCGAGATGACCTTTGAAACGCTCGCCGGAGACGTGCAAGCCTGCGTCGAAGCCCCTATGGTAGCGCTCGAAATGCCCGAGGTGGACTTAAGCCGGGTCGTCCTCGACGAGGCGCTCGAAGTGGCGGGCCTAAAGCTGCGCTATTCCTTCGTAACAGTCGGAGTCCCTCACGTCGTGATCTTCTTGGACGATCTCTCAAAGAGGACGACGGAGGAATTGACCCGGTTGGGAAGGGAGATCCGCTATAGGGTGGATCTCTTCCCTCAAGGGACCAACGTAAACTTTGTGGCCCTCGATAGGAAAGGGCTTTTCTGCATAACCTACGAAAGGGGCGTCGAAGGCATCACCTCCTCCTGCGGCACCGGCTCTGTGGCCAGCGCCATAATATCTCACCTTCTCGGCAAAAGCGGCGAAAAAACGGATGTCCGCAACTTAGGAGGGATAAATACGGTTTCTCTCTCCTTTTTAGAGAAAGGTCGCGTGCTCCCAGCGCTTGCCGGCAAGACCGCCTTCGTAGCCCGACTTGAGGTCTTAGAAGAAGCCTTGGCGGACATTCCTTAGGCCGTTGACCCAATCGCCGAATAGGATGGGAGCTTTTGTGCCGGCCATCGATCGTTAAAACGAAAGGTGAGGTAGGAAAATGATACTGGTAACCGGAGGCGCGGGTTATATAGGAAGCCACGTCGTGCTGTCTCTGCGCGAAATGGGCTACGAAGTAGTCGTGTTGGATGACCTGAGCCGCGGACATGAGGATTTGATCTTTTCGCCCAACTTCGTGGAGTGCGATATCCGCGACCGCGAAGCGGTAGACAAGGCTTTCACTCGCTTTCCCGTCGAGGCAGTCCTCCACTTCGCCGCCAGGAGCCTCGTGGGCGAATCGATGCGGGAGCCCGAAGCCTATTACGACGTGAACGTAAATGGGACGCTTTCGCTACTTTCTGCCATGCGGGACCGCGGTGTGAACGCTCTGGTCTTCTCCTCCTCCGCCGCAGTCTACGGAGAGCCAAAGCGAACGCCCATATCGGAAGAAGACGAACTGCGCCCTACCAACGTTTACGGCGAGACCAAACTGTTCATAGAGTCGATGTTGCGCCGTTACCACGAAGCATATGGGCTCAACAGCGTTTCGCTCAGATATTTCAACGCCGCTGGGGCCGACCCTGAAGGCCGAAGCGGCGAGGATCACGATCCCGAGACGCACCTCATACCCTTGGTATTGGACGTGGCATTGGGACGCAGGAAGGAGATCACGATCTTCGGCACGGATTACCCAACGCCCGACGGCAGCTGCATTCGCGACTACATCCACGTAACGGACCTCGCCTCTGCACACGTCCTCGCCCTAAAAAGCTTGACCCAGGGCGAGGCTCGCTGCTCCGCTTACAACTTGGGCAACGGCATGGGGTATTCTGTCAAAGAGGTCATAGATGTGGCGAGGCGCGTTACGGGTAAAACCATACCAGCGAGCGCAGGCCCCAGGCGGCCCGGCGATCCAGCGGTGTTGGTGGCCTCGTCAGATAGGGCGCAAAAAAACCTCGGCTGGCAGAGGGCTCACCCAGGGCTCGAAGAGATCGTCGCGACTGCCTGGGAGTGGCACCGCCGCAGGTTCAGCCGATGAGAAAGAACTCCTTTGGGACTCCTTCCGTGAGGCAAAGGGGGCCATCGGCTGTTATCAAATAATCGTCTTCCAGGCGCAAACCCCCTCGTCCCTTAACGTAGACCCCAGGTTCGACAGTCACTACGTCACCTTCTTGAAGGACATCGTCGGAACTGGGCGAAAGCCGAGGAGCTTCGTGCAACTCGAGCCCTATGCCGTGGCCGAGGCCGTGGGTGAAATACGCGCCAAAACCGGCCCTTTGTATGACGGCTCGCGCAGCGGCATCGACATCTTTGGCAGCTACACCCGGCTTCATCACTTCGAGTGCCACCTTTTGCGCCTCAGAGAGCAAATTATGAACGTCGTAGGCCCAGGCATAGCGCCTTTTGGCCGCCACGTTGCGCGTTATGTCGCACACGTAGCCCTCATACCTTGCGCCGTAGTCCAAGGTGAGCCATTCGCCCGGCATCAGGCGCCTGTCGGTGGGAGCGCCATGGGGGAGAGCGCTTCGTTCTCCCGAGGCTACGATGAATTCGTGGCTTTTCCATCCTCCCTCAGCCCCACTCATGCGCAGACGAAACTCCAAAAGCGCAGAAAGCTTCACCTCTGCATCGCCTGGCCCGAAGGAGTCGAGGGCTTCCTCCAGCGCAGACGCGGCAAAAGCAGCGGCCTTTCTGATGCAAGACACTTCAAGCTCATCCTTGCACCGTCGAAGCGACGGGATGATGGACGAGGAGTCGACCCACTTCACGTCTATACACTCGAGCTTCTTGAAGAGGGCGTAACTCACGCGCTCTCCCTCGAAGCCGACGCGGCGCAATCGCCTTACCCCCAAGAGTTCCTTTAAGACCTCCAGGGTTTGTCTTTGCCCTTGATCTACCACCTCAAAACGCGACTGCTCCTCGGCTTGAACCGTGTATCGCCCATCGGTAATCAAAATCTCCTCGTCGTGGGTGATGAGGAGGGTGGCGCTTGAGCCTCGAAACCCCGATATGTAGTAGGCCCCCTCCCAATTGGACCCCTCCGTCACGAAGAGCACAAAGCCGTCCAGGACTTGATCGCGAAGCTGCGCCCGCAAACCTTCGAGGCGCTGAGGAATGCGTCCGTATGTCATGCTCTTTCGCCACCAGGAAGCTCGAGCAGCCGCCACAGCTCCTCCTGTGCCGGCTCTTCCTCTACATACGCCTCATCTGTAACGCAGCCGACGATGGACGCCTCTATCCCCTGCGTTCTCAGGCTCGCCATCGCCTCGTCAGCGCACTCGGGCGGCAAGACCGCAAGGAGCGCCCCAGAAGATATGAGGCGCAACGGATCGAAGCCGAGGAAGGACGCGACCTTAGCCGTTATGGGATGAACCGGCACGGCGCCATCGTCTATTTTGGCAGCACGGCGAGCGGTGCGCAGCACCTCCTGAAGGGCACCCCGAAAGCCCCCCTCTGTAGGATCGTGCATGAAGCGCGCCACGTCCCTCAAGAGACGGGACTCCGGAAGGACGGAGAGCCCTTCCTTCCAGCGTGATACCTCCGTCATCTCCTCCTCGCTCAAGATCCCTTTCAAAAGATCGGGCCTGTCGCTCGCCAATATCGTCATACCCTCGAGGCCGATATGCTTGGTGACGACGATGACGTCGCGAGGCCTTATCGACTCTGCTCGGAGGACTCTTCTGCCTTGGCCCAACATGGTGCCCACGATCACCGGCTTTTCATACCCAATGCCGAACTCCGTATGTCCACCGACTATGGCCACGCCGATCTCGCGGCACGCTTCGTCCATCTCTTTCATGAGAAGCGCGATATCGCCCTCGGCGCCACAGGATGGGAATATCAACGTGGCCAGAAAATATGCCGGCTCTCCCCCTTTTGCGGCGATGTCGTTGGCGTTCACGTGCACCAAAAGCCTACCAGCCCCGGCCTTGGCCCCTACGATCGGATCGGATGCCGCCAGCAAAAACCTCCCGGCCGGCCAGCCTATGACCGCCGCGTCCTCGCCTACAGATGGATCGATCATTACCTCTCCCCTTTCAAAACCCCGCAACCCCAACACCAATCTTTCCAAGACCGGAGGCGGAAGCTTGCCGACACGGCCCCTTTTCGCGTCCATGACCTATCCCTCTTTCTTTGGAATGCTATAGATGCAGCCGCAATACTTTTGCCTGTAAAGCCCAAGGCGACGGCTCTCTTCGACGGAGAGGGCAAAGCCTCCCTTTTTTCGCCAGGTTCGACTCATCCACTCGATTCCCGCCGCCCGACAGAGCACACGCCCAAGAGCATTTATCATATCGGGGTCTTTGTGGGGGCTTATCGTAAGGCTCGTCGCCATCGCATCGCATCGCCTTCTGAGGGCTTCTGCAAGGGCGGATTCGAGCTGCAAGGCAAAGCAAAGGGCACACCTCTTCCCGCCCTCGGGCTCTTCAGCCAAATGCCGAGTTCTTTCAAACCACGCCTCAGGTTCATAAGGCGCAAAAATAACAGAACCACCCATCTCGCGGGCCAATTTTTCTACGGCTTCGCGCCTTTTGCTGTATTCATCCGCCGGGTGGATATTGGAGCCGTAGAAGTACCCCACTACGTCCAACCCTTCATCGACGAGAACCCTCCAGGGGATGGTGGCATCGGGCGCACAGCATATGTGCAGAAGCACTTTCTTTGCGGTCATTGCACTCCTCGAGCCTCGACGTTGGCCGCAAAGATCAGATAACCGGTGTGCCCGATCATCATATCCTCGGGGCGCAACCGTTCTGGATCTATTTTCCAATACCTGTGCATTATCTCGATAACCTGGATGTCTGCGAAATGTCGTTCCTTCAGTGCAGCCAACGCATGCTGCACCTGATTCGTTGTGGGCAGGATCATGCCGATGCGGCGGCCGAGGGCCAAAGCCAAAACCGCATGATGGAGATAGTTCCACGGGTCGGGCAGGTCGAGAAAGACGGCGTCCGCTTCCCGTTCGTCGAAGCCTTCAGCTATATCGCGCACCTTGAATGTCACCCTGTGGGCAACCTTCCAGAGCTTGCAATTTTCTTCGGCGAGCTTCGAGAACTCGCCCCTCCTGTCATAGGATATGACCCTCCCCTCATCTCCCACGAAATGAGCAAGGGTCGCCGTCAGACTCCCGGAACCGGTGCCGCACTCCACGACGGTAGCCCCAGGAAAGATGTCCAAATAGAGGAGGATGAAGCCCGCCTCCTTGGGAAATATTATCTGGGTCTTGCGCTTGAGCTTTCTGGTATATTCCCCGAGCATCGGCTTAAGTATATAAAACGGATGGCCAGTATGGGTCATTACGGCCTTGCCGTAATCGGAAGCCAATATGTCATCATGACCGATGACCCCCACGTGAGAGCCCATCCTCCTGCCCGGGACCAAAGATAGCAAGAATCCGTCTTCGAGTTTTGGAGACCAAAGATATACCATATCGCCGGCTTTAAGCAAAATGACCACCCCACGAGATTGCAACTCTCATGGCATTATAGCGCATCATCTTCAGCGTGGAGGTCATAGATCTCGGCCATCTCCTTATGCAGCGCCCTAAAGACGTCGAGCATCTTGGGGCTGAAGGCACCAGGCCGCAGGCGCTCGTCCCCCTCGAGGATTATCCGGCAGGCTCTCTCGTGGTCAAAGGGATGTTTGTAAGCCCTCTTCGACCGCAAGGCATCGTAGACGTCAGCTATGGCCACAACCTGCGCCTCCCACGGTATCTCTTCGCCCGATAGGCCGTAAGGATAGCCGCCTCCGTCATACCGCTCGTGGTGGTAAAGACATATCGTCCTGGCGACGGCAAGCCAGTCTGAAGGACCTATAATCTCAGCCCCCCAGATGGTATGGCGCTTGACAATCTCAAACTCCTCCGCAGACAGCGGGCCTGGCTTGGTCAATATGCGGAGCGTAACCTTGACCTTCCCTATGTCGTGGAGCTTAGAAAAACGGCCTATCATCTCTATCTCCTCGGGAGAGCGCCCGGGGGCCTTCGCCAAGAGGGTGGAGTAAGCACCCATCCTCTCCAAGTGCTCAGCCGTCTCGTCGTGATAGTAAGCAGTGGCAACCTGGAGCCTCGAGGCCGTATAGTAATAAGATCCACGCAGTTCCTCCTGAGCCTCAAAGGAAGCCAAGAGTCCCGATACGGCCAAAGCGATGGGAGAAATCATCTCAACGAGCTCGCTATCCGCGGTGCGGTGCTCTTTGAAGCAGACCGTAAGGCCTCCCACGCCTTTTCCGCCATGCATCAGCGGCAGGTTTAGCTCGCTCTTTACGGCCGGATGGGCCGAGGTATAGCGCTCCGCCGACGCGGAGTCCTCGATCCAAATGGGCCGTGCTTCTTCCAGCGCCTGAGCCACAGCGGACTTTTGAGCCGGTATTTTATCGATCGTCAACCCATCCGCGCCGAAGCCGCTCCATATAAAGACATGCACCTCTTCGCCCTCGACGCGACTTATGATCACGCCGAAGGCATCGCAGGCAGAGCGAACCACCTCGGCGATGCCTCGCAGATTCTCCTTGATATCGACTCCGCCGGTCGCCAAGTGCGTCGCTTCGAGCGCCTTTCTCCATGCCTCTTCCCTTCGCCTCAGGAGCTCGTTTGCCTCGGTCAGGGAGTCGTTTACCGCCTTTACTTCCTCGCTATATGCGGCGAGCTCCTCCTGTTGAGCCGTCATAACCTCGAGGGCTTCGGCCAATCCCTCGATGAAGCTTTGCAATTCCTCTATCATGGCGCCGGAATGCCTCTCGCTTATCCGCACAGATAGTTCCTCCGTCTTTCCGGCAATGTCGAGGGGATTGCTGCTCCTCAAGGCTTGTCCAAAGGCTTTGGCCAAGGCCGCGACTTCGAAGAGCGGAAAGAAGAGGCTCCGCCTCAAAAAGCGCCCCAAGAAAAAGAAGAGCAGGGCTAAGCCTGAGGCAACAACGACGAAGGGGAAGGTGAGCCTGGCAAGCCACAAAAAGAGCCCGCTAAAAGG
>Ga0209508_1002041_pt1 | contig 14151 bp, 7 predicted proteins | sample AD_UKC129_MetaG_FD_184427 | JGI IMG/M metagenome (GOLD analysis project Ga0209508, IMG submission 184427) | Active sludge microbial communities of municipal wastewater-treating anaerobic digesters from Canada - AD_UKC129_MetaG (SPAdes) (version 2) | ecosystem: Engineered > Bioreactor > Anaerobic... | reverse complement strand
AAACCATTACTGGAAGATTGCTGTACTTATGCAGACATTTCAAAGATTCAGGATGAGAGTTCAGCCAATTCACAAATATAGCTGCTGCTTCAGGGTTTTGGGAATGAGAGGTTACATAAAAACCTGAACCACCAAGCATGCCGTTATGAGGGTTATCAGGATCCCATTGAGGTGGAATGGCAACTCTCCAGAGACCTGCAGAATCAGGGGCATTGTATCTCAGCCATTCTGAGAACCAGCATCCTATTATAACTGCTGCTGTTTTACCTTCATTCAAAGAGTTGTACCAGTCAGGATTCCACCACATCTCTAACTTTATCACACCTTCATCTATCAGCTCTCCCAGGAATTCAAAAACTTTCTGAGCTGTGGGGTTGGTGAAGTCGATGTACCAGTTGCCATCTTTATAATCAAACAACTTTCCTCCAGCTTCCCATACTTGACCTGCCCACCACAAAATATATCCAATGGGAGCAGTGAGAAAGTTTAAGTCAGGTGCTGCCTCGTGCAGTTTTCTTGCTTGTTCAGCAAATTCTTCCCAGGTTTCTGGAACTTTCAACCCATATTTGTCGAATATATCTTTTCTGTAAAAAAGAGCTAAAGCTCCACTATCTTGAGGTGTACCATATATGTTTTCATCCAGAGCACACCAGGCAAGAGCAGCTTCTCCATAGAGTTTGACAAAAGTTTCTCTGTCCAGCCATTCATTTATGGGCTGGAATGCTCCCAGATCCATAAACTGAGGAGCAAAAGTGTACTCTGCCATCAAAACATCCGGTAGACCTGAACCTGCCGATAGGGCAGTTTGAGCTTTGGTATAGTGAACTCCAAAGTTTTCCCATTGAACTTTGATATTAGGATAAGCTTTCTGGAATTCCTCAATGGAATAATTCTCATTACTGGTCCAGGCCCACATGGTTAAAGTTACTGGCTCTCCAGTATATTCAGGATAGAAATCATCAGCAAAAGCAAAAGGAATAACCAGAGTTACCAGAACTAACGCACTTACGATACTCAAGAACTTTTTACTCACTTGATTTTCACCTCCAGGAATTTGTGTTTACAAACCAGCCTTAAAGAAATTACCAATCAACTTTAAATAGCATCACCTCCCTTTCACCTCTATTTCAAGAACATTCGATTTAATCTCGTCTCCATTTAGCTTCATTTTTGCCCATATTTTAAATTTCTCTATTGCAGTATCTTCTGGCTTCTTTAATAAAACCAAGCTCTGGTATCCAGTAGTTATATCATGGTTAAATTTAACCTGCTTGGGGTGATCGGTTTCAAACAAAACAACGACATCGGCAAAGTCATTTTCTTCGCTATAAACCAGAGAGTTTGTAATTTCAATTCTTAAGGTTTCACCAAAGTCTATTTCATCTTTTAAAGTGCTAATCTCAAACTTTGGAGGTCTGGGGAAATCCTCTGGTTTAGTTCGTAGCCGTAAAACAGTGACTGAATATCTGCCAAACGTGTGCTCAAAAGATGGGGAAACATCTATCTTTTCCGTTAAAGGAATAACTTTTAAGGGATTGGGAAGGGAATTTTCGTCATTTATATCCCCGGAAACAACTGTACACAGTCCAACATGATGAATATAATCAACACCTCTAACGTCCACAGAGCAAGTCAAATCATCTGGCGAGCTATTAACTGCTTTTATTAAAATATCGCCGCTTTGTTCTTCAACGCTTGCAGTAACATACAGAGGCCCTAACTTTGGATTTACGGTTACATCGAATAGAGGCTTTTTTATTGGTTCATCTATATCATCCCTCGACAGGTCAAGTTTTATCTTATTTTCCTGGATCTCGATTGAGGCATTATACCATTTATTCATAGTTATAGATTGATAATTGTGGGGACTTATTTCATAACTTTTACCGTTAACAACAAGCTCTACAAAGGAGTCGGCGGATCCTAAATTTACGGCAATATAATTTTTTTCATCTATAATTCCCAGATAAATTACCGCTTTCCCGCCTCTTTGAGTTATTTTAAAGTCGAGGGAAAGTTTGTAACCTTCTAAAAGCTTATTCTTCAAAACAATCATACTCGAACCGGTTCCTTGATGGGAAGAGAGAAGTTGTTCTTCCAAAATTTCAAAGTTTCCGTTGAGTATTTCCCAGGAATCGCTTAATTCTAAAGGAGTAGTAAAAAAAGATTCTTCATCAATCAAATCATCTCCACTCATTAGCCGCATATTATCAAAAAGGACATTCCGGTGGGAACCTAATCCTATAGTTCCTCTTATCTTGAAAGGTTTCTCTCCAGATTTAGATAGATAACTCCCCACCGTGTAGTCACCAAGATTCTGGCTAAAGGTTTTCCACACCTGGTAATTCACACTTCCCCAGGATTCTGTATTGGTAAACCATATAAAATTTGGCTTCCACTGGTTGTAGCCAATTTTGGCTAATAGCGGCGCATAGGAAACCATTTTTACTATATCCGAATTTTCTTCAATAGCAGTTAAAAAAGCTGCTTCCGCCAGAGCCGCTTCAAGATTATTACTCCTCTTTTCATTATGAGCAGCTAATTCACCAATAAATATATCGGGCAGGTTTCTATCATAGTTATCGTATCTATGAATGCTGGTATAAAACCATTCAGGAGATCGATAAATATGCTCATCTATAAAATCAGGTCGTTCTTCCGGAGAAAGATTTGTTACCCATTTCATTGTCTCATGATAGAGCATATCATCCGGAGAAGGTCCTGCACCTGCTATTAAATTCACTTCGGGATACTTACATTTAATAGCCTCATGAAATAAGGAATATCTATCGAAATAAGCAGAACCCCACTGTTCATTTCCTACTCCTAAAAAATTCAGATTGAAAGGTTGAGGATACCCCAAATCTTCTCTTGTCTTTCCCCACTTTGTTTCCGCTCTTGAGTTGGCAAACTCTATAAGATCTAGCGCATCCTGGATAAATTCATTAACCTCACTTAACGGTAAGGGACCACCTCCCCGTGCCTGACAAGTCATCCCACAATTCAAGATAGGTAAAGGTCGAGCGTTAAGATATTCAGAAAGCAAAAAATATTCAAAAAATCCTAACCCCAATGATTGATGATAATGGGGAAATTCTTCACTGTACCAAAGATTATAGGTTGCCTTTCTCCTGGCTGGGTCATCAATGGTATTTTTCCATCTGTATATATTTTCAAAACTATCTCCCTCCACTATGCAGCCTCCCGGAAATCTTAAAAATCCCGGCTTAAACTCTTTCATCAGTTTAACGAGGTCACATCTCAAAATTCCGTTCCATGCTTTCTCTGGAAACAGAGATACCATATCCAGATCAACCGTACCTTTTCCTTTTAACTTGATTACCAGCCTTGCTTTATCATCGGTTTTTCGAGCATATAATAGGTTTTCATATTTAGCCCATTCACCCGTAAAACCCTGGTCTATGGTTGTTTTACCTATGATCTCCCCCCGGGAGTCTTCGAGACTAATTTCAACTGTTCCTTCAAAATCCTGGCTGCGAGCATACATTGAGACCAGGTAAGAATCATCTTGAATCACATATATCCCATCAAAACCTTTATTTATTATTCCAAACTCCCCTGCTACCGCCACCGTCAAATAATTTTGATTATTCTCATTCAGAGGAGCTTCAGACTTGACACTTACACTTCCCCAACCCTTCTCCGGAGAAAGGTTTTCCCAGGCATAAAACTTATCTTCACAATAGCGATTTCCGAACTCGAAAGACCCATTCTGTACCAGGTTTGCATATATTCCGCCGTCTGCAGCATAATTTATATCTTCGAAGAATAACCCATAAAGCTCGGGGCTTATATTCACTCCCTTTTTTGCAACATCTACAATCAGACTATAATCAGCTGCTTTAGCTATCATTGTATTGGGCAAAAAGAATATAATAGTGAAAAGAAAAAGGGAAGTTAACAAAGAATTCTTTTTGAACATACTCCAGGTCTCCTTCAATTAGATATTTTGCTCCCCCATATAGAAACTCCGTTTTCCATAGATAACGCAGCAAAAACCATAACTTCCTTTTTCAACCCGTTGTCCCATTGTTTTAAGACTACACCATCATACTCTCTTCCATCTATTGTCAGCTCGATACATCCATTAGAAGAAAGTTCCCAGCCTCCACAAACATCTCCTTCCCGTAGAATACTTCCATCTTGCTTTAACTCAATATTGGTTGATTCTTTTATGTGAGAAGATGTATCTCTACCATGATTTATATATTGATATATTCCTGCAACTTCAGCTTCAGAATAAGATTCTAACGTTTCTCCTCCATAGCGATGCGGAGTCATTATTGGCCAGCCTTCATAATTAAAAAACATTTGGTGTACCCTCAAATTGTGCACTTCTCCCATTCTTGGGAAGCGAGTGTGGAAAAAAACAAAATACTTATCTAACTCTGAATCATAGTAAGCAGAATTATGACCGGGGGAAACATAGCCAATACCAGACTCTGTAAATCTGAAATTGCCCACAATTTTTGTCCCATATGAATCTAGGGCATTTCCTCTGGCTCCTCTCATATCATTTCCCATAGAGTCGTAATATGGCCCATCAGCTTCCTTCGAGCGAGCAACGCGAATATTGTATCCCCCCCTATAAGATAAAGTACCAAAGGAGAGAAACAAATAATAATAATCAGTATGAGGACTGTAGAGAATGTAGGGACCTTCCATCGGAGCGTGAAAACCTCCTGCTAATCGTTTCCCATAACCCTGCTCGTAAGGCAAACCGGTCTCTGGATCCATTTCCAGAATATATATCCCCCCAAAGTAGGAACCATAAACCATCCACAATCTATTTTCTTTATCCCGGAAAACATGCGGGTCAATAGCATTAGGGTGAATCAGCGGGTCATAGGTTTCTTCAAAACCCGAAGTTAAAACGATACCTTCATACCGGTAAGGTCCTTCTATATTTTCTGAGGTAGCCAAAGCAATAGCTGATTTAGAACTTCCCCACGTACTTACGCTAAAATACATATAATATTTGCCATTAAGCATGATAACAGTTTTAGCCCATGTATCTTTAGTCCCTATTAATTCAAAAACTTCCCTGAACTCTTCAAATATATCTGGCACCAGGCGATTACCAGTACTTCCTGGTTGTAAATCAACAGAAACTTGCTCCCATTTAATCAGGTCAGTAGATTTAGCTGAGGCTAGATGAGAACCAAACACATAATAAATGTGGCCTACTTTTATTACATCCGGGTCATGAACTGTCACGTCTGCGAACTGTGGAATTTCATATCCGCCACAAACCCCTGGAACACCTAATATAGCTACGGAAAGCACAAAAAACGAAAGTCTCTTTAAAGTTTTTATTTCCATAACCAACACCCTCTTAAAGCGATGAGCTACCATGCTTCTTCACTATTTTATTCAAGCTTGTAACAAAAACCTGTTAAGTTTTCAGCCCCAGAAGGAGGGCTCCACCTTCATGTGTTTATGAAGTCCTCCTTCTGCTACTCTAACTACTAAAAACAGGCTTTTTAACTTATTCAGGAAGCTCCCCGACGATTACGTTATCATAACCAAACTCTTCCATAGTACTGATGGCATCTTTCTCCCAGAGAGGAAGAACATCAGCAAATCTTTCTATTTCACCATCCACATAACTCTGGAAGTGTCTGCTGATACTCTCAGCAAGATTAGTCATAATCGGTAAATGAACAAAAGCTGTATCAACCATTTTATGAGCTTCCCAGAGAACCTCTGTGGCATTTTGTCCTCCAAAGAACTCATCCGGTCCACTTACTTCATCTAATACTTCTTCGTATCTAGTAGAAACCATTACTGGAAGATTGCTGTACTTATGCAGACATTTCAAAGATTCAGGATGAGAGTTCAGCCAATTCACAAATATAGCTGCTGCTTCAGGGTTTTGGGAATGAGAGGTTACATAAAAACCTGAGCCGCCTGTAAACCCATTATGAGGGTCACTGGGATCCCATTGAGGTGGAGTGGCAACTCTCCAGAGACCTGCAGAATCAGGGGCATTGTATTTCAGCCATTCTGAGAACCAGCATCCTAATAAAACTGATGCTACTTTACCCTCGTTAATGGCATTATACCAGTCAGGAGTCCACCACATCTCTAACTTTATCACACCTTCATCTATCAGCTCTCCCCAGAATTCAAAAACTTTCTGAGCTGTGGGGTTGGTGAAGTTAATGTACCAGTTGCCATCTTTATAATCAAACAACTTTCCTCCAGCTTGCCACACCGGAGCAATCCACCAAAAATCCATCGGAAGAGTTATAAAACTAATTTCTGGTGCTGCCTCGTGCAGTTTTCTTGCTTGTTCAGCAAATTCTTCCCAGGTTTCTGGAACTTTCAACCCATATTTGTCGAATATATCTTTTCTGTAAAAAAGAGCTAAAGCTCCACTATCTTGAGGTGTACCATATATGTTTTCATCCAGAGCACACCAGGCAAGAGCAGCTTCTCCATAGAGTTTGACAAAAGTTTCTCTGTCCAGCCATTCATTTATGGGCTGGAATGCTCCCAGATCCATAAACTGAGGAGCAAAAGTGTACTCTGCCATCAAAACATCCGGTAGACCTGAACCTGCCGATAGGGCAGTTTGAGCTTTGGTATAGTGAACTCCAAAGTTTTCCCATTGAACTTTGATATTAGGATAAGCTTTCTGGAATTCCTCAATGGAATAATTCTCATTACTGGTCCAGGCCCACATGGTTAGAGTTACTGGCTCTCCAGTATACTCAGGATAGAAATCATCAGCAAAAGCAAAAGGAATAACCAGAGTTACCAGAACTAACGCACTTACGATACTCAAGAACTTTTTACTCACTTGATTTTCACCTCCAGGAATCTTTATTGATAAACCGGTAAATCATCTTCTTCCTAATCTAATGACATTCCAGGATAGAGGAGAAAACTCGGCACTGACTTTATCTCCCTCGATGTGGGCGCTTCCTCCATCATGAGGTTTAACATTAAAAGGATTCGTTTCGGTATTAACTGCCTTAAGGTCGCTATTCTCCAGAACCAGGTGTTCAAGAACTGCATATCCTTCAAATCCTCTTAGCTCACACTCCAGGTTCATTTTGCTCTGTGCTCTATTAACAGCAAATATGGTTATTTCGTCTTTCTCATCGTTGAAAACGGGAACAGCATCAAGATATGGAACACCGTTAAAGTCTTTTGTATCATAAGTATCGGTTGATATAAGGGGTTGTAAAACTACTCCTCTTCCATAATTTGAGGCATGCATAAAAGGATAAAAGATAGTTTGTCTCCACGCTCCTCCACCTTTTCGAGTCATAATAGGAGCAATAACATTCACTAATTGAGCTAAACAGGCTATCTTTACTCTATCAGCATGCTTTAGAAGAGTTATCAACATTAATCCTACGAGCAGTGCATCTTCAAAGGTATAGACATCTTCTAAAAGAGGAGGGGCAATCGTCCAGGGTTCTGCTTCCTTATCTTTCTCTCGGGAATGAAACCACACATTCCACTCATCAAAAGAAATGTCTATAGTTTTATTGCTTTTTTTACTACCTTTTATGTAATCACAAACTGCTATGGTTGACTTTATGTAGGAATCCATATCCAGAGATTTAGCCAGAAAGTTTTCAATATTATCTTCCAGATTATCATAGTAGGCATGCAAAGACACATATTCTACATAATCATAGGTGTGCTCAAGAACAGTAGCTTCCCATTCCCCAAAGGTAGGCATATGCCAGCCAGAACTCCCGCAGGCTACCAGCTCAATACCCGGGTCTACTATTTTCATAACTTTAGCTGTTTCTTCAGCTAAACGAGCGTATTCCTGAGCGGTTTTATGGCCAATTTGCCAGGGGCCATCCATTTCATTTCCTAAACACCAGACTTTTATACTGTGGGGTTTTTCATATCCGTGACTTCTTCGCAAGTCACTATAGTAACTCCCTGCTAGATGGTTACAGTATTCTACAAAATTACGGGCTTCATCTATCCCTCTGGTGCCTAAATTTATAGACATCATAGGCTCTGCGCCTATTAGCCCGCACCATTCTACAAATTCATTGGTGCCAAACTCATTGGGCTCTAAAGAGCGCCATGCCAGCTCTAGCTTCTTAGGTCTTTTATCTACTGGTCCAACCCCATCTTCCCAGTTATATCCCGAAACGAAGTTTCCCCCCGGATAGCGAATGATAGAAACATTCAATTCTTTAATTAAATCTATAACATCTTTTCTGAAACCCCTCTGGTCTGCTTTTGGATGGTCAGGTTCATATATACCGGTATATACTGCTCTACCAAGGTGTTCAATAAATGAACCAAAAAGCCTACACGAAGCTCTCCCCACCGTAAAGTTTCGGTCCACGTACATTTTTGATTTTTTATCACTCACCACATTAGCACCTCTCTTTAAAGTTTTTAATTTTCCTCGTTCTCCTACAAAGATTCATACAAAAAACACTTGACCATTATCCCGTTTTCCGCTGGCTCATAATATCCCGGTTCCTTTTCTCGGCACGCATCCATCACCTGGGGGCATCTTCCCGAAAACTTACAACCCTCCCTTTGATATTCACTTATTTCTGTAGCTGAAATTTCCTGTTTTTGCAAAATGTCCAACTTTTTCTTATCCGGGTCGGGTTCAAGTATAGATTGCTTCAAAAACTGAGTATAAGGGTGTAAGGGTTTATCCAGAATTTCTTTTGCTTTTCCTACTTCTACGAGATTCCCTCTTAACATAACCCCTATCCTATCGCTTACATAGTAGGCAGTGGCTTTAACTAAGCCACAGCTACCGGTGTAGAAAAGCTTTATCTTCACTCTGAAACTATATAATAGTTCTTGGTAATCCAAGATACTTTTCTTTGCTGTTTTATTCTTTAAATAGAGAGAGAAATAATAGAAACAATTTATGTTATGAATCCTTCTCATGATCTTTTTATACGAATTCGGGTTAGCTATCTCCCTATAGTTAGGAACTCTGTTCCCACCGGTCATTGATACTTTAACTCCTGAGTTATATTCCTAACTGTAAATTTTTTTCTCATGTTAGTATCTCTTAAGATAAATTTTTACTGCAACGATAGTATCATTCTCTCCAAAACTTGTCAACTTTCCAAATCGATTTTTTTGTAGTTATCATTGTTTAAAACGGACCTCGAAAACTGGACAGAGTAATAAAGTGGTATTATAGTATCTCGCAAAACTGGTTAAAATGTTAAAACGTTTGAAAAGTAAATTATATCGAAAGTCAAAAACTCAAGGTCGCTACGCATAGAGAAAGACTTTGTCTTTCTCTATGGCCTTTGTCTTTTATGTCTTTTGTGTTTTTTGCCTTTTGTCTACGCCGTAGGCTGTTTTTGCGGTTTAATCATAAATAGTGTTCAGAAAGCAATTGTGGGACATAATTAGGTTATAAGGGGGTTTACCCCCTTATAGTTCTGGATTCCTGATAGAACCATTCAGGAATAACAGACAAGAAGACACCCTCACCCTAACCCTCTCCCTTCAAGGGCGAGGGAAAAAAGATGTAAAGCTCTCCCTTCGAGGGAGAGGGGAAAAATTGAGTCTCCCGCATTTTTTTCTCCCGCCCCTGGAGGGAGGGAGTGCCCGGGTTCCCTGCCAAATAATTGATTTGGCAGGGTGGGTAAGGGAGGGGGAAAAAGATGTAGAGCTCTCCCGAGGAGGGCGAGGGAAGGAATATGTGGGGTTCTTCCATTGAAGGCGAGGAAAAAGAAAGGGGATTATAAAGGGGCACAGCCCCTTTATAGTATTTGTAATGGATTTTGCGGTTAACTATAAATCAGGAGTTTATTTGTCCTGATACTGGGGGTTTACCTCAGATTAAAGTTTGTGGCTGCAGGGAATGCAGGGATTAGCCCTGTTCAGCAAGGAGTGCTGGTTGATTGGATAATTTCCCATCCACTGAGTTATATAAAAAAGAAACTTTAAACAGGAGGTTTAATAATGAGAAATCTACGCCCTCTCCAACCATTTTTGACCCTTTATGAAAAACCCAGAGCTTGTGAATTTAAAGCTGAGACTTTGGAAGAATGGAAAGCCTGGAGGAACGAACTAAAAGAAAAGTTGATCGAACTTTTAGGAGGATTTCCAGAAAGAGTTCCGTTAGAACCGGAAATACTGGAAAGAAAGGAATTTGAAGATTATACCAGAGAGAAGATAATATTTAACAGTGCCCCCGATGTAAGCGTAACAGGTTATCTACTGATACCTAAAAAGATAAATCTTCCGGCGCCAGGGGTAATAGCTCTTCATGGCCACGGGTACGGAAAGGACGATATTGTAGGCATATGGGAGGACGGAACAGAGAGAAACATTGCCGATGGTTATCAGAAAGATTTCGGTATTTCTCTTACAAGACATGGGTTTGTTACTTTAGCTATCGAGCAGGCATGCTTTGGAGAAAGGAGAGAACCCGAAGACATAGCCAGGGATAAATATCAGTCATCCTGCCGGAAAGTTTCTTTCTGGGCCATGTTATTAGGTAAAACAGTCCTGGGAATGAGAGTCTGGGATGTAATGAGAGCCATAGATTATCTTGAAACCAGAAAAGAGGTTATGAAAGCATCTATAGGCGTTATGGGTATATCAGGTGGAGGGATGAGTGCTCTATTTTCATCCGCTCTAGAGGAGAGAATAAACTGTGCCGTAGTCAGTGGATACCTGAATACCTTCAAAGATAGCATACTTTCAGTATATCATTGTGAATGCAACTATGTACCAGGGATACTAAAATATGCTGAGATGTATGACATAGCAGGATTGATAGCACCGAGATACCTATTAGTAGAGAGCGGAACGAAAGATGACATATTTCCCATCAGCGCTACAAAATTTGCCATATCAAAAGTAAAAAAGGTATATGAGCTATTAGGTCATCCGGAGAGATTCGAAACCGACCTATTTGAAGGAAGACACGAGATAAGTGGTAGAAAAGCATTTGACTTTCTAAAAAAGAGCTTGGCCGATTATATTGGCCGCAAGCCTGGGGAGTAAGCACCTCTTCATCAGTATATTTTATTTTTTCCTGCTTTTTCCTTCCCGAAGGTAATAGGGAACACTTCTTATTGTTCTTAAGAATTACTCCTTATGTAGCTATTGCAAGAGTCGTAACTCTTTTGATATGACTTCGATATTTTTTTGCAGCACATCCACCGTCTGCTGTCCTTTATTTACCCTCCTATTCTGGCATGCAGACCATGAGCCTCAAACTCTAGCTGTATTGCTTGTAATCTTTCATTGGAAATCTTTCCCCCGTATCTTACTACAGTTGTCTTCCAGAGTGCCTCATATTTTTCCGAAACATCATGAAAGGAGAGAAGATTTATCTCCAGCTCAGGGTCAAGGTCTGTAACAAATTCTATTAATTCATGTACATCTTCGTTAGAATCATTAACCCGGGGTAGCAATGGGATACGTATTATCACTTTTTGTTTTGATTCCACCAGAAATCTCAAATTGTCTTTTATTATATCGTTTTTAACCCCGGTGTGTAACAGATGTTTATGTTCATCGAGCATTTTCAGATCGTATAGAAACAGATCAACGTAGGGAAGAATCCTTTCCAAATCATCTCTCGCCACATAACCTGAGGTGTCAATAGCTACGTGGATACCACGCAATTTAAGCAAAGGTAGCAGCTCAGCGAGAAATTCAATCTGTAACAGGGGCTCTCCCCCCGAAAAAGTAACCCCTCCTTCAGATTGGTCAAAATAAAGAACATCCTTTTGTAGCTCCCGCATAACGTCTTCCACGCTCATCCATTCACCAACCACCTTAAGAGCAGTGGTGGGACAATTTTTTACGCAAAGAGTAGACATGGTGCAGAGCTCTCTTTTCAGGTGGAGTTTATCGTTAAATGTTAAAGCGCGATTAGGACAGGATGCTATACAGGATTTGCAGCCAATACATTTGTACCTACTATACATAAGCTCCGGAGATGTAGATATCCCTTCCGGATTGTGACACCACCAGCAAGACAGCGGACAACCTTTTAAAAAAATAGTTGTTCTTATTCCTGGTCCATCATGGATGGAAAACCGCTGTATGTTAAAAATAAACCCTTGCACGCTACCATTTTTCCTGTTCAGTTCTAAGGATGATTTCCTCCTGTAAACCTCTGGGCAGGTTAACAAAGTAATCGCTGTATCCGGCCACTCTTACCATCAAATCCTCAAAATCTTGAGGGCGTCTTTGCGCTTCTTTTAAAAGCTCTGTGGAGACAACGTTGAACTGCACGTGATGTCCCCCCATTCTGAAGAAAATTCTCATCAATTTTCCGAGCTTTATCAGATTATCTCTGTCGCGCACTAGATCTGGAGTTATTCTTTGATTCAACAGCGCTCCACCTGTTTTAGCCCAGTCACATTTTGCAACCGACCGGAAAACTGCAGCTATGCCCTTTTTATCTGCACTCTGAACAGGTGAAATTCCCTCTGAAACAGCCATGCCGGCTTTTCTTCCATCTGGTGTAGCACCAGTTACAGTTCCAAAATATACATGAACAGTTGTGGGCAAAAAATAACATCTGCGTGACGCATTCCTGACCGGGGAAGGAGCATGGTTTTCAACCATTTCCACAATATCATCAACCAGCCCCCGGGCAATATTATCAGCATAGTCATCATCGTTACCGTACTTGGGCGTCTTATTCAGAAAAATTTGTCTCATATACTCATGTCCCTCAAAATTGGCGTTTAAAGCTCTGAGGACACAATCGAAATTGAAAACCTGATTGTCAAATATATTCCACTTAAGCGATGCTAAAGAATCAGTAATAGTACCAAGACCAACTATTTGCATGTATTGGGTGTTGTATATCGCTCCCCCGGCATTGTAATCTCTGGCTTTCTCCACACAGTTTTCAATCCACAATGACAGGAAAGGAACTGGGAGATACCTTGCATACAGACCCTCAATCACGTCATTTCCTTTTATTTTCAAGTCTATGAAATAACGCAGCTGGTCATTCAGAGTCTTCTGGAGCTCTTCAAAAGTTTCCGGTGTTTTTGTTTTCAGACCAATCTGCTTCCCTGTACGAGGGTCTACTCCACTGTGGAGAGTTATCTCCAGAATTTTGGGAAGATTAAAGTATCCCGTCAGGATGTAAGCTTCCTTACCCAGTGCACCAGTTTCAACGCAGCCACTAACACCAGCTTCTCTTGCATCTTCCAGCGTTTTCCCCTGCCGTAACATTTTCACAATGACCCCATCATAATTAAAGAATGGTGGCTCTCCAAACCCGGAAGAGGCCACTTGTAAAGCCTTTATGAGAAACTCATCCGGGTTTTTATCGCTGATAAGTATCGCGGTATTTGGCTGTAAAGTTTTCATTTCATCAAGTACCTCAAGAATCAAATACGACAACTCATTAACAGCATCCGAACCGTCAGCCCGTAGTCCTCCTAAATTGATTTTAGAAAAATCGTTATATGTGAAACTTTCTTCGGCGGTAATTTTCACTTTAGGTACCGATGGCTGATTGTTGAACTTCAACCACAAAGCCTGCAGCAATTCCCTCGCCCGATCACGTGTTAACCTGCCCTCTTCAATATCCCTCACAAAAAATGGATAAAGATGCTGGTCAAGTCTGCCAGGAGTGAAAGAATCCCAGGGATTAGTTTCATAAGTTACTCCCACATGAATAAACCAGTAGTGCTGAAGGGCTTCCCAGAAAGTTTCTGGAGCATGTGCCGGCACTTTTTCACAAATCTCGGCCATCTGTAATAGTTCCACTCTTCGAGACGGATTTGGTTCCCCTTCGGCGATCTTTTTCAGTTCAGCAGCATAGCGCTTTGCGTATATCATTATTGCATCAGCTGCAATATCCATTGCTTTCAACTCTTCCATTTTTTCAAAGTAATCGGAGTCATCCGGAGAGAGCTCCTGCATTTTTTCTGTAATTCTCTTTTTTATCTCCAGAGCACCGGTTTGAAAAACTCTACTTCCTCCTGAGGTATGACCGGGTGCTCTTTGCTCCATAAATTCAGTCCAGATACCTGCTTCATATGCATCTATCCATTCCCGGGGAAGGCTTTGGAAGATAATGTCCCTCATCGCATAATTTTGCCAGAAGGGAATAATTTCTTCAGCATAAATTTTCCGGGTTAAATCATCAACCTCAAAAGGCATATTCTCGCGGTTGGC
>Ga0209508_1002037_pt1 | contig 14181 bp, 6 predicted proteins | sample AD_UKC129_MetaG_FD_184427 | JGI IMG/M metagenome (GOLD analysis project Ga0209508, IMG submission 184427) | Active sludge microbial communities of municipal wastewater-treating anaerobic digesters from Canada - AD_UKC129_MetaG (SPAdes) (version 2) | ecosystem: Engineered > Bioreactor > Anaerobic... | reverse complement strand
ATAATTCGTTTATATAGTACAAGTAACTATATATTTAATCAAGGGTTGTGTGATAAAAAAATTAACAAGAAAGGGTTGTGTATGAAAACAAAAATGTTCAATTCGAGCTCATGTTTTCTTTTTTGTCTTATCTTTTTTGTTTGGTTAGTTCCTGCAAATGTTCAGGCGCAAGCAATTCCAATATCCACTTTAGAGGAATTAAATAAAATAGGTCGGGACCCGAGTTATCCTTTGAGTGGTAACTATATATTAACAAGTGATATTGATGCTATTGATACCTTTAATTGGCCCGGTGGCTTTGAGCCTATCGGAAATAATTTGAATAGATTTTCAGGGACTTTCGATGGGCAAGGGTATATGATATACAATCTTTACATTAATAGACCTTCCGACGATTATATTGGTCTTTTCGGGTTTATTTACAACGGACAGGTTTCTAATTTAATCCTTGGAGATTGTGTAATAATAGGCCACGAATATGTTGGCGGTATTGTGGGCGATATATATACGGGTAGAGTGGAAAAATGCGCTGTTGTAAGGAGTGTTATAGAAGGTTCTGCTTACATAGGAGGTATAGCCGGGATTATTACGACAAATTCCAATGTAGAAAAGAATTTCGTTTCTGGTTCAATAGTTTGGTTGGGAGGTTCTACATCGAAGGAGTATTTTGGAGGTTTAGCGGGTTATGTAAACACTGGGAGCAGCATTCGAAATTGTTTTTCCTGGGCAGATATAAACACCTCTGTCACGGATATGCAATATGTTGGTGGATTAATAGGACATGTTGACAACAGTTTAGTCAGTACTTGTTACTCTACGGGAAGTATGCCAAATGGTGCTTATATGATAGGAGGATTATTAGGGGAAAGTGTAAATTCTACAGTAACGGATTGCGTCTGGGATATTGAAACAAGTGGTCAAACAACATCAGGAGGAGGCGTGGGAAAAACAACGGCGGAGATGATGAATTATGATACTTATACGGCGATGTCTTCCTGGAATATCTCTCTTTATCCGTGTGGGTTCTGTTCGACTACATGGGTAATTTACAATGGAGAGAGTTATCCATTTTTATGTTCGCTTTCTTCGAGTATTCCTAATGTAGTAGGTATGGATGAAACACCTGCGAGATTAGCAATAGCAGGTGCTAAATTGATTCCTGATGTTTATTATGTGTGTAGTAATACGGTTCCTTCTGGTACTGTAATTTATACCTCGCGAATGGCTGGTTGTTATGAGCCTTTGTTCAATACGGTCCAAGTTTATATATCTAGTGGAGCCTGTCCTGCTATTCATCTAACTTCTATTGAAGAAATACAGAAGATAGGTTATGACCCCGATTATCCCGCCGATAACGAATATCGTTTAGATAATGATATAGATGCTTCGGATACCATAAATTGGAATAATGGCGCCGGATTTATTCCTATTTATGAATTCAGAGGTAAATTCTATGGAGATGGGCACAAAATATCAAATCTATATATCAACAATACTAACCCATCCTATTATACGGGTTTGTTTTCAAGGATTCGATATGGTACTTCTACGGGAGGATTTGTACAACAACTGATTATTGAGAATGCTGATATTACTGGGACCACAGAAGTAGGAATTCTTGCGGGAGAGATATTAAATGATGGAGGCGGAGGAATATACCCAGCCCTGCAAAATATTGCGGTGAGTGGAACAGTTCAAGGAGTTCAAATGGTCGGTGGAATAGTTGGTGTTTCAACTGGAGATATATCAATCATAGACTGTTATAGTCGTGCTAATTTGATGACAATCCCAAGTTCAGACCCCTATATGGATTTTGGTGGTATCTGCGGCAGAATGGTGAAAGGATATTTAGCCACATCTTCATATATAGGAGAAATTTATATCAATGTGCATCCTACTATAAAGGGAGAAAATTCTGGCATAAAATCACCTCCTGGTGCCTACATTGGGGGACTTGTGGGCGCTGCTATGATGGCACCTACAATTTCTAATTGCCACGCAAATGCACAAATACGAAATATGGACTCTGCTTATGTTTATGTAGGTGGTTTGATTGGTTATACCGATAGTAATTTGCAACTTGTAAATTCCTATGCTGTAACAAGTTTCACGAATATAGTTTCTACCACGGGTGGTTTAATTGGGGGAGGTTTTCCGCCTATTACCGTTACAAGTTCATACTGGGATAAAGTATATTCAGGTGTGGATACCTCTTTTGGAGGTGGCACAGGTTTACCCACAGAAGAGATGAAACAGAAAAGTTCATACTCAGGATGGGATTTTACAAATATTTGGGGAATTTCAGATGGTGAATGTTATCCATTACTTCTTCAAGAATTGATACCTATGCCTAATGTGCGGAATATTTATATTGACAATGCAACACATATTCTTCGTTCGAGTGGAATAACTAATATTAGTATTGCAGAAGAGTGCAGTAACATAGTGCCTGAGAATTATGTAGTGAGCCAAAATGTGGCTCCAGGAGAATGGATAAAGGTGTTTCCATCAGACCCTGTAATTATATCGCGTTCTACAGGTATATGCCCTCCCATTTCCATAAATGACATCTCGCAAATTCAACTTATTGGAACCGACCCTGCATACCCGCTGGACGGCAATTATATCCTTGATTCAAATATAGATGCTTCTGACACTATGAATTGGGACGGAGGAAAAGGATTTCGCCCAATTTCTGGCTTCCAAGGGATTTTTAATGGCAATAGTCATGTTATTAGCAATCTCTACATCAATCGTCCTGAAGAAGACAATGTTGGATTGTTTGGGACAACAAATGACACAGCAAGATTGTTTGATATTTATCTTATGAATGCAAATATAGTTGGCCGTGTGGATGTAGGGATATTGGCGGGTCTGAATCTGGGACAAATTGGTCACTGTGGAGCCCATGGGCAGGTAAGTGGAACAAATTTTGTGGCAGGCTTGATTGGTGTTAATGGTGGCTACATAAGAGAGTCCCTTGCGGTAGTAAATGCTTCTGCCGATTTAGTAGTAAGTGGATTTATAGGAGAAAATGTTGGCACATATAATGTTGAGGAATGCTACGCTTTGGGAACAGTTACAGGTAATGATTATGTAGGTGGATTTTTAGGATACCTCCAGGCGGGATTAATCTCTAACTCCTATGCCAGTGTTGTGGTAAATGCTCCTGATACCGCAACGGAGGTAGGTGGTTTCTGTGGTTATGCGGTAAACCCTGCAAATATTATCAATTGCTTCTGGGATATTGATGTAAGTGGTATGAGTAGTTCTCAGGGAGGTGAAGGCAAAAGTACGGAAGAGATGAAGAAACCAGCAACATTTGTAGGCTGGAATTTCTTTTCGGTATGGGCAATTAATGAGGACGAAACTTACCCCTATTTGATGTTAGTACCACAACTTACAATCGATAATTATGAAGGTCAGAATTTTTCAGATGTTCAAAATATCTTGAATTATAGAGGATTTCTTACAACGAGCGTTGAGAGATGCCATCCTACTTATACGCAAGGAAAAGTAATTTCTAATAATTATGTTGGCTTGACGATGCCCATTTTTACAACGATAGATTTTCAGGTCTCTTCTGGTATCTGTACAACAGTTCCTGATGTAATTGGTACAACATTAATCACAGCAATAAATACGATACACTCAGCAAACCTAAATGTAGGTAATGTCACAGAAGAATGTAATAATACCTATCCTTCGGGAGTTATATTCTGGCAAGCCCCAGAAAAAGGTGAAATTGTTCCTGAGGGTACTGCAGTTGATTTGAAAGTATCCTCAGGTCCATGCCCCGAAGGAGAAGGGACCGTCGAAGGAACCCCTGAAGGAACACAGGAAGGGACGCCTGAGGGTGTCGTTGAAGGAACCCCTGAAGGAACACCGGAAGGGACACCCGAAGGCGTCGTTGAAGGAACCCCGGAAGGAACACCCGAAGGTGTCGTTGAAGGGACACCGGAAGGAACTCCTGAAGGGACACCGGAAGGTGTCGTTGAAGGAACCCCTGAAGGAACACCGGAAGGGACACCCGAAGGTGTCGTTGAAGGAACACCGGAAGGAACTCCGGAAGGGACGCCAGAAGGTGTCGTTGAAGGAACCCCGGAAGGAACACCGGAAGGGACACCCGAAGGTGTCGTTGAAGGAACACCGGAAGGAACCCCGGAAGGGACACCCGAAGGTGTCGTTGAAGGTACTCCTGAAGGTATGCCAGAAGGAACACCCGAAGGCGTCGTCGAAGGAACCCCGGAAGGAACACCCGAAGGTGTCGTTGAAGGTACTCCGGAAGGAACACCGGAAGGCGTCGTCGAAGGAACCCCGGAAGGAACACCCGAAGGTACGGTCGAAGGAACACCGGAAGGAGAATATCCGCATCATAGTGCAGACCAAAACGGAGATGGGCAAATAAATCTTTCAGAACTTCTTCGGGTGATACAACTTTTTAATTATTTAGGTTATCACTGCGAAGCGGGAACTGAAGACGGATATGCTCCAGGATTGGATGGTGACCATACATGTAATTACCATGCTTCTGACTATAAACCGAAGGATTGGGTGATTAATTTAAGTGAATTATTACGGCTAATCCAATTCTTCAACATGGGTGGCTATCATCCGTGTCCAGAAGACCCTGAAAGCGAAGATGGCTATTGCCCCGGCCCGTGATTATTAGATGAACATGAACATATTAACATCATGATAAGCATTATAAGGGCGGGGATGAATACCCGCCCTTAATCATTGGTTTAGTAAAGTTTTATTTAAAAAATATGTTTGAACCATGGTTAAAAATATTTGCATACCTTATCTAAAAATGCATAGATTTTTTACTTATGATAATCTCGTTATGGTTCGAAATCCGGGAGTCAGCACTTTTTTGGGGAAAGCCTTCATTTTTTTTCTTCACAAAACCGATTTTTACTCTCTTAAAAACTCGGATTATTTATATTGCTATCTTTCACAGATAAAAAATTGGCTATTAGTCTCCAAGTTTCTTGATATTTTAGTTCTTACAGTAAAATTCTACAGAGAAAATTATTTAACTTACAAAACATTAAATAGAAGGAGATAACTATGTGCGGGAAAGTATCTAAAGTATTTTCCAAAGAGTGGGCATTAAAATATATAGTCTTTTTATTTTTTGTCGGTATTGCATTTGAAGTGCTTGCAGTCTCTCCTATTAACTCGCTCAATCAATCAAAAGGAGGAGTAAAAGATGTGGCAGTAGAGATAATAGAAGATGGAGAGACGATTATGAATATAGATGGAGAACCAGGGAATTACCCAGCTTTCAAGATATTTGTCCCAGCGGACACTTTATATATGAATGTCCGCACCATGGGAGGAACAGGTAATTGTGATTTGTATGTGTGGCATGAATCCTGTGAAGATTTACAAAAATGTTCATATACTTCAGAACATGACGGGAATAATGAGATGGTATCATTAATCGAGCCAACTTCTGGGTGGTGGTATATATGGTTGTGGGGTAGAAAAACATATAATGATGTTGGTTTAGTTGCAGATTATGTTGTTGGGATAGAGGAGATACCTCAGTTATTAGATGGAATGGAATTAACCTCTCTCTCTGGTATAGAAGATACCTGGCAATTTTTCAAGATATATGTTCCTAATGGTCAGGCTTTATTAAATGTGTATACCATGGGTGGTACTGGAGATTGTGATTTGTATGTGTGGCACGAGCCTTGGGAAAATATGAATAGTTTGCAGGAGTCAAATAATATTAGCACTAACTATGAGTCAATAACTTGTCTCCATCCTTTATCTGGTTGGTGGATAGTAGGACTTCGGGCTTATTGGGACTATAGTGAAGCTAGTTTAATCGCTGATTATGTTGGTATAGATGAAATAACCGTGTTAACCGATGGGGAGGAGGTAGTAACTTCGCTACCCCCACCGTATGATACTTGGCAACTTTTAAAAATAAATGTTCCCGCGGGTCAAGCATTATTGGATGTCAGCACTTGGGGAGGCACAGGTAATTGTGATTTGTATGTGTGGTATGAATCCTGTGAAGATGACAACTGTGAATATGTTTCTAAGAATGATGACAATAATGAAAGAGTAGGTGTATTCAAACCGAATGCTGGTTGGTGGATAATAGCATTGCATGGTATTTCAAGCGGAGTTAGTTTACTCGCAAATTGTATTGGGATAGATGAAATATCTGAGTTATCAGATGGTGTAGAGATAAATTCTCTATCTGGAACAGAGAATAGTTGGCAACTGTTCAAAATAAATGTCCCTCCAGACCAGGCAGTATTGGATATCCGCACCTGGGGAGGTTCAGGGAATTGCGATTTATATGCTTGGCACGAGTCTTGTGAGGATTGGAACTGTATAAATATTTCATCGTCATTAAACAATACTGAAACTATATGGAAAGTCAGTCCTGAATCTGGTTGGTGGTGTATAGCGATAAGCGGAGATTATAATGGAGTTAATTTAATGGCGAATTATATTAACATAGATGATATTTCAGAACTGACAGATGAAGTTGAGGTAAGCAATCTATATGGAGATAAGGGTAGTATTCAACTGTTCAAAATAAATGTCCCTCCGGACCAGGCAGTATTGGATATCCGCACCTGGGGAGGTTCAGGGAATTGCGATTTATATGCTTGGCACGAGTCTTGTGAAGCAGTCGAATGTATACATATGTCGGTAAATGAAACTAATAATGAAGAGATAGTAGTAAACAACCCTGCAGCTGGCTGGTGGATAATAGGACTGAATAGTGTTGATAGTTATATTGTTGTAAATCTACTTGCAGACTATAGCGGGGCAGTTGATGATATAACAGATGGTGAGTTGGTAAGTTCTATATCTACCTGGAAGTTATACTTAATAAATGTGCCTACTGCCCAGGAGTTGTTGTGGATTCATACCTGGGGAGGCACAGGCAACTGCGATTTGGTTGCCTACTCCGCATCTTGCCAAACATCTGATTGCTATTATAGTTCATCAAACTCAGGCAATGATGAACAAATAGTAATAAGCAATCCAACCTCTGGTTGGTGGTACATAGGTGTTTTTGGTTTCGACTTTAGCGGCGTCAATCTTATAGCAGACTATGTCTCAGGAAGTGAGATAGTAGAAGTGTCAGATGAAGAGATACAAGGTTCTCTATCAGGTGTTCAGTTTAGTCCTAAATACTTTAAGATAAATGTTCCTGATAGTCAGGCAAGATTAGGTGCTTATACTTGGGGAGGCTCGGGAAATTGTGATTTATACGGCTCTTATGCCTCCTGCACTACTTCAGATTGTAGGTTTTTCTCCTCTAATACGGGCAATTCAGAACAGGGGGTAAAAAATAATCCTGAGGGTGGTTGGTGGTATATAGTACTGTTTGGTACTGGGAGTTATAATGGTGTGAGTTTACTGACAGACTATTTCAGTGCCGAAGAGATAACAGACGGGGAGGTAGTAACTCCTCTATCTGGCAATATGTATAGTGTTAAATACTATATGATAAATGTGCCTGCGGGTCAGGTACAGTTGGATATTCATACCTGGGGAGGCACAGATAACTGTGAATTATATGCTTATCATCAGTCTTGCACCACAGCGGGATGTTCGTATAAGTCGGAAAATACAGGCAATGATGAACAGATATTATTGACTAATCCTGAGGGTGGTTGGTGGTATATAGTCGTGTATGGTGCGGAAAGTTTTGATGGAGTTAGTTTGACTGCCTCTTATACCAAAGAAATTACAAATGGTGAGGTAGTAACTCCCTTATCTGCAGACGAGGGAATCTTCCAATATTTTAAGATATATATTCCTACTCGTCAATCAAGGTTGGAGGTTAGCACCTGGGGAGGTACGGGAGATTGCAAATTGTATGTGCGATATGGGAGGTCTGGTTGCAGTTTACTTGTTTCTTCGTCGGAAGGCAATGAAGAAAAGATAGTGGTGAATAGCCCAATTGCTGGTTGGTGGTATGTAAGTTTATATGCCACTAAAGGGTATAACAATGTGAGTTTGACAGCAAACTACTTTATTGCAGAAGAACTAACAGACGGAGAGAGGGTAGGTCCATTATCTGGAGCTACAGGTAGTACTCAATACTTTATGATAAATGTTCCTGAAGGACAGAGCACATTAAAAGTTAAAACCTGGGGAGGTACTGGAAACTGTGATTTGCTCGTATATCATGAGTCTTGCCGTGTAAAGGAATGCGAATATTCCTCGTCAAATTCAGGTAATGATGAGCGATTAGCAATAGATAATCCTTATTCAGGTTGGTGGTATATAGTGTTATATAGCGTTAGGAACACATACAGCGGAGTTTATTTAATCGCGGATTATAGTGTGTCAATCGAAGGAGAAGGAGTTTTGGAAGGAGAAGGGATAGTCGAAGGAACACCGGAAGGGATACCTGAGGGCGTCATTGAAGGAACCCCTGAAGGAACACCGGAAGGTGTCGTCGAAGGAACACCGGAAGGGACGCCTGAGGGAGAAGGGATAGTCGAAGGAACACCGGAAGGGACAACAGAAGGCGAAGGAATTTTCGAAGGGAGCGTCGAAGGTGAAGGTTTAGCAGAGGGTGAAGGTGAAGCAATACAAGAGATATTTGACGAACAAACTGTGGGTCCACTATCAGGTGTCCAAAGTAGTTATCAGTACTTTAAGATAAATGTCCCTGCAGGGCAGACATTATTAGATATCCGCATTTGGGGAGGCACGGGGGACTGCGATTTGTGGGCATACCACGAATCTTGCCAGTCATCAGAATGTATATATATTTCACTAAACATAGGCAATAATGATGAGGTAATAGTAAACAATCCTATTCCTGGCTGGTGGTATATAACACTGCATGCTTATGAGGCATATAGTGGAGTTTATTTAATTGCGGATTACAGTGTGTCGGTCGAAGGAGAAGGAGTTTTGGAAGGAGAAGGGATAGTCGAAGGAACACCGGAAGGGACGCCTGAGGGCGTCATTGAAGGAACCCCTGAAGGAACACCGGAAGGTGTCGTCGAAGGAACACCGGAAGGGACATCCGAAGGTACGGTCGAAGGAACAATGGAAGGAGAATATCCGCATCATAGTGCAGACCAAAACGGAGATGGGCAAATAAATCTTTCAGAACTTCTTCGGGTGATACAATTCTTTAATTACTTAGGCTACCACTGTGAAGCGGGAACTGAAGACGGATATGCTCCAGGATTGGATGGTGACCATACATGTAATTACCATGCTTCTGACTATAATCCGAAGGATTGGGTGATTGATTTAAGTGAATTATTACGGCTAATCCAGTTCTTCAACATGGGTGGCTATCATCCGTGTCCAGAAGACCCTGAAAGCGAAGATGGCTATTGCCCCGGTCCGTGATTTATGAAATTAAGTGAATATTATCCCGAATAAATGAGCCATGGGCGGATTTATAAGTCCGCCCATGATGTTTTGTGCTATTAATCGCCGTTTTAGTCTATGCGGTGGGGTAAAGTTTTTTTGGGAGAGGGGAATTAACTGCAGAGGATACAAAATAGATTTTATACAAAGGGCCTAAGGATGTGGAGGCAAAAGAGTTTTCATCTTTACAGATTTATAGTAAAAAGAATTGACCAATTAAAAATACCAGAAGCGGTAATGCTTCATATACATAAGAACGATTCAACATGATTTACAGGATTCATAGGATTTATATATGATGAAAGATAAACGAATATTTCCCTTCATCTTTATTTGTGTCTATGCGTGTTATTTATGTTAATAATTTTTTAACCTAATTTTACGCCAAGTTTAATAAGAGAGAAGGTATGGAATTAGAGATTCAGGGATGTTTTTTATTCATATCTATTCTTATTTATAACATTATAAAGTCCTTTATTATAAAAGACTGGTGTAAACTATGTTGTATATTTTTAAGGCGAATAACAAAAAGGTTAAGTCTATCCTATATCCGTTTAGTTAAAAATATTGACTTTGTCTTTTGTCCTAAGTATAATTAGGGGAAGTAAAAAAGTGATATAAAAAGAAAGGAGGTGGGAAAAAAGCAAAAAAACTTTAATGAGTTAGTTGGGTTGAGTATAAAAATAACAAATTAACTAAAAGGGGAATTCCTATGATTACCATTAATAGTAGAAGTTTAATATCAGGTTCTTTATGTTTGTTTATTTTGGTTGGTGTCGTTTCCCTTTCGGGTTGTCCTACACTGGCACCTATGAGTTCTACCAAATTGGAAATTGGTGGAGACCTTGTTGCAGGTGTTCTTGAAGCATGGAAAGAGAACTGGTATAAATTTGAAGTAGATAAGGAAAATACCCCTTTGCTTTTAATATTTAAAAATATGGCAGATGCAGATGATGCGTGGTTAGGATATCAGATTAACTGGTATTACAAAAACAAGAGTGATTTGATATTGTTAGAATCTATTGAAGTTCCACCGACAGGACCGGCAAATCCCGATAATATCATTATTGAGGACAAAGCCAGAACTTTCTGGGTAGCTCCGTATAAGGGAACTTACCTGATACGACTTTATGGTTATGCCCAGCCTGTGTCTGAGAACAAGAAATATCAATTACCTTATATGATTGGTTTAGCAAAACCTGAAACATATAACGATGCTACAGAAATTGCTGCTGGCTCTATGAATATGAAGGAGACAAATGTCATAGGGGATGTTATTAGCATATTTAAATTGAGTGCGTCTGCAGGCTCTGTTTATAGAATTCGAATCGAAGATACTCTGTCGCCAGATATTGTAGAACCTGCAAATACATTAAAAGACATTGATGTAAGCATTGTGCGGATGGACACAGATGGGGATGTAACAACTGTCTATAACGGAAAAACTACTCTGACAGATTATATTCTTGCTACTCATAGTACAGACCAGAATAAGTATTACCTTATTTTAAAAAATGGAGATGAATTTGGAAATGTAAAGGTTAAAATCACATTTGAACAAATATTCGCAGGGACTCTTTCCGCTTCTGCTACAGCAAACATCGTTACAATTATGGGTAAAGAAGCCAAAGCCTATAAATTACAGGTAGATTCTGAAAAGACATATACGGTTACATTGGAAAACACAACAGGAGTAACGGCCTCCCTGATAAAAGTAGAATCGAATGGGACGCAAAGCCAATTACCTTCCCTATTTACAGTGCCCAGCAATAACACAAATGAATACTATCTTGCATTAAAAGGAATAGATGGAAACACAAATGCTTCTGTTAGCATTACATTTAATACTGTTCCTTAAAGAGTAATTAACAATTTATAACTGTTAACCGTTATGTGAAGACTATCACATAACGGTTTTTTTATGTTAAAAAATTGTATCTTACAATAGTTCAAATAACCATAGTTTTAATATTTTTGCGGAAATATGGTATTATAGGTAAAAACGATATGCATGAATTAAGTATTGTTACATCTTTGATTGAGCAAGTTGAACAAATCTGTAAGGAACAGGGAAAGGATTGTGTCTCAAAAATTGACCTGCGAATAGGATTTTTAGAGCATATTAACACAGAAACTTTTCTTTTTATGTTTGAGCAGGTAAAAGAAGGCACCTGTATGGAACAGGCAAAAATAAATTTAATTATTGAACCGATAAAAATTCGTTGTCGGAAGTGCCTTAATTTTTATGAACCTGAGGATAGTATCTGGATATGCCCTCATTGTAATGAAGTAGGGGGCGAAATTGTTCAGGGGACTGAAATTATTCTTGAATCAATTTATTTTGATGATAACTAAATGAAGGAGTTGTATTATGAAGGTAGATGTGGTTCAAAAAGTGTTAAAAGCAAATGATGATATAGCCAAATTGGTGCGAGCCCGTTTTGAGGAATACGCAATTTCCTGTATCAATATGATAAGTGCTCCTGGTTCGGGTAAGACTACCTTAATTGAGTCAGCATTAAAAAAGGGTATATCCGGTGTGCGGGTAGGAGTTATTGAAGGAGACCCGGAAACGACCCGTGATGCGGAACGCATTGCCAAATATGATGTGCCCGTAGTGCAAATCAATACGGCAGGAGGTTGCCATCTGGAATCGCAGTTGGTTCTTCAAGCATTGGATAAATTGCCTCTGGATACTATTGATTTGCTTATTATTGAAAATGTGGGGAATCTTGTTTGTCCAGTAGGCTTTGATTTAGGGGAGAAATCGCGTGTTGCAGTAGTCAGCGTTACAGAAGGGCAGGATAAGCCCTTTAAATATCCGCGGCTATTTCAGACAGCGAATATTGTAGTTTTAAATAAGGTAGATTTATTACCCTATGTTCCGTTTGATGTAGAGGAATTTAAACAGGGGGTTCATGGCATACAGCCAGATGTGCCTATCTTGCATGTCTCCTGCACGCATGGTGATGGAGTTGAGCAGTGGGTTAACTGGCTCAAAGGACAGGTAGATAAACCAACGAATGGCTAATTGTTCTGGACAACGAAGAGTAGGAATTGTTGTAGAAGGAGCTGTGCAAGGGGTAGGCTTTCGTCCTTTTGTGTATCGTATAGCCACGCAGTATCGTTTAACGGGGCAGGTGCAAAATCGTTCGGATGGCGTTTATATTGAAGTTCAGGGGAAGGATGTATCTATAGATAAGTTTCTTTACGCATTAAAAACAGAACATCCTAAACATGCGTATATTGACAGTATAAAAACGGTAGAATTGCAAGTTCAGGCAGAGGAACAATACTTTCGTATTTACCCAAGCAACACGGAGGGAATATTCCGAACGCGTATATTGCCTGATATTGCAACCTGTCCGGATTGCCTGCGAGAAATGAAAGACCCAACAGACCGCAGATACCGCTATCCATTTATTAATTGCACCCTCTGCGGTCCGAGATATACCATTATCAACAAAATGCCGTATGACCGTGCTAATACTTCCATGTCTTCCTTTCCAATGTGTCCCCAATGTAGGGAAGAATATGAAAATCCTGCTAATCGAAGATTTCATGCAGAACCAATCGCCTGTCCTATTTGTGGTCCTCAAATATATTTATGGGATGAGAAAGGGAAAAAACGGTTTGAAAGAGAAGAAGCACTAACAGAATCTGTATCCTTAATAAAAAACGGAGCCATTCTTGCTATAAAGGGTTTAGGTGGTTTTCATCTCGTAGTAGATGCGACAAATTTGGAAGCCGTTCGACGACTTCGAAATCGGAAAAATCGAGAAGAAAAACCCTTTGCCTTGATGTATCCGACACTGGAGGAAGTGAAAAAAGATTGTGTTGTATCTGATGTGGAAGCATCATGCCTGACCTCATCGGAATCCCCCATCTTACTGTTAGAGAAAAGGGCGGATAGTGCTCGTATTGTGGAAGAAGTTGCACCGGACCAATCACGACACGGTGTCATGCTCCCTTACACTCCCCTACACCATCTGTTAATGTCTGATTTAAATATTCCAATTGTTGCGACCAGTGGAAATCGTTCCGATGAGCCAATATGTATTGATGAGCAGGAAGCCGTGGAATGTTTAAGAGGTATCGCCGATTATTTTCTTGTGCATAATCGCCCTATTGTTCGCCATGTTGATGACTCCATTATTCATGTAGTTATGGATAAACCGATATTATTACGCCGTTCGCGTGGATATGTTCCTCAACCCATACCTTTGCCTGAAACAACAAGAAAGGTCTTTCTTGCCGTAGGCGGACATTTAAAAAATACAGTGGCAGTAAATTGTGAAAATCAGGCGTTAATAAGTCAACATCTGGGTGATTTGGAAACGCAAAAAGCGATAGAAGGTTTTCGTCAATCTACGGGAATACTTTTAAACCTTGTAGAACGGACACCCGACATTATTGTTGCGGATGCCCATCCTGATTACATCAGTACTCAATGGGCATATCAACAGAACAAGCCTGTTATACAGGTTCAACATCATATTGCCCATGCACTTGCTGTAATCGCAGAGAAAAAAGTGCCGATGCCTGTTTTTGCTGTAATATGGGATGGAACAGGTTTCGGATTAGACCACACGGTTTGGGGTGGCGAATTTTTTGTTATTAATGAAAATGAGATAAGGAGATGGGGACATTTGCGAACATTTCCTCTTCCGGGTGGAGATAGAGCTGTTCGGGAACCGCGTCGCTCTGCATTGGGTATTCTGTATGAAATGTATGGGAATTCTTTGTTTGAAAAGAAGATAAACGCTCTGGAATATATCTACTCCGCATTTCAAGAAG
>Ga0209508_1002034_pt1 | contig 14187 bp, 16 predicted proteins | sample AD_UKC129_MetaG_FD_184427 | JGI IMG/M metagenome (GOLD analysis project Ga0209508, IMG submission 184427) | Active sludge microbial communities of municipal wastewater-treating anaerobic digesters from Canada - AD_UKC129_MetaG (SPAdes) (version 2) | ecosystem: Engineered > Bioreactor > Anaerobic... | reverse complement strand
AGAGAAGTTTGAGCTGGACACCTACTACGTAGATCATTGGTCGCTCTGGATGGACTTTAAGATACTCTTGCTTACCCTATGGAAGGTATTAAAGAGAGAAGGTATAAGCCAGCAAGGATATGCCACTATGCCACCTTTTACTGGCAGCGGAAAACTGCGTGATTCAACAAACGAAGGTTAAGTGTGCCGTGTTATGGTCATAGCATCGAACTAGCGAGGTGTTCAAATTGTTAAAGCCATTGGCAGTTGTAGGTGCAGGGGGTTTTGGAAGGGAAGTAGCCTGGCTAATAGGAGACATAAATGAAAAAGAGCCCACCTGGGATTTTGTAGGGTTCATTGATGATCGTTTATCAGGGAAGACGGTAGAAGGATACCCCATAATAGGTAACTTTGATATACTCAAAAGGATGGATCCTGCTCCTTACGTAGTTTGCGCCATAGGCGATCCGGTAATACGGAAATCAGTAGTGGATCGATGTCTTGACATTGGTCTAGAATTTGCCACCTTGGTGCACCCTTCAGTTTTGCTATCAGACTTTGTGGAGATCGGTTCCGGCTCAGTGATTTGCGCAGGTACGATTCTAACGACAAACATCAAGATCGGGGCTTATTGTATTCTAAACCTGAACTGTAAAGTGGGACACGACTCAGTTCTTGGCGATTTTGCAAGCCTAATGCCGGCTACTAACATAGCAGGCGAGGTAACAGTCGGGGAAGGATGCTACTTCGGCATCAATTCTGGCGCAATAAACCAGGTTTCTATAGGTGAGTGGAGTATTATCGGTGCAGGAGCCATGGTAGTAAATGATATCCCTCCAAGAGTAGTAGCGGTAGGCGTTCCTGCAAAACCAATCAAGCAGCGTGAAGCATAAGGTGAAGCATAAGGGACGGGGGTCCTTGTTTTAGCAAGACCATGCTCGTTCGAAATAACTACTTTGCGCTTGCAAACTTCTACACCACGAAGACACCTATCTTGAAGGTTATGTGCTTTGCATAGTTGTTTACACCCGGAATATGTCCTGTGCCCGGATAGTGGACATGAATACGCAGATGGATCTGGTCGTCCGGATTTTGGTCATTTTATCTATTGAGGTGATGTGTTTGCAGGAGAATAGCGTAAAAATTGTGGTTATTTGGTAAGTGTAAGTTTGAGAGTATATCGCGAGAGAAGATGGGAGAATGAAATCCAAGTCAACTGCTTATCAAAGCATGGATGAGTGTTTCGAGTACTCTGGGGAATGGTGGCTGCCTGATCAGCCTGCCGCCAGATTCTTCGGAACCTTGAAATACAAACCCGAAACTAACGTCTTCTTGGAATTGTCAGGCGGATACGATGAATTTGAGGCCTTTCGTGAATCATGGAAGCACGAAGCAGTGTTTGGCGTCTCTGAATCAGGTGAGGAAATCACGCTGCGCGAATGCCATATCGGACGGTTTTCAACTTCCCGGAGTTCTGTTGGCAGTACAGCTTCTGCTGCATTGGAGCCAAGGTGGGTGTTTATAGGGGGCCATTTTCTAAGCGACGAAGAACTAAGGTTCGATTCTGTCGAGATATGGTATCCGTACTTAACTGGTTGGCTTACACACCCGTTGCGAAGGCCTGATCGCAGTATCAATACCGATGCCGATACGAGGAATAGGAACTCAGAGTTTCCAATTATCGCGCTAGATGAGATAGCCACTATGTCTATAGAATACGTACCGAACTTTCAAAAACGACCAGGTTCCGGCATGCCCGATTACGCGCCGTCTGAAGCGGCATACGTCCACTTTAAATTCGCAGGCGGGACTTCTCTTGAAGAAATTTGGAGAAGGTACAAACGGCATTGGGAGCACTTTTTTTCACTGGCACTAGGCAGGCCTGCCCGTGCTCTTGATATTCGCGGTGTGTTGAGCGATGGCGGCCAAAAGAGAATAGCGATTATAGAGGGAATTGACCATAGAGCGGATTTCTACGAAATGTTCCCTTTTGTGGAGATGTTATTTCCATTTAGTGAGATCAAGGATCATGTTGATACATATCTGAAAAACTGGTACTCGAAAATGGATTGTTTCGAGCCTGTATTTAATATGTATTTTGCAGTGTTGTATCAGCCTGACTTGTACCTAGACCATCAGTTTCTGACGTATGTCATAGCCCTCGAAACGTATCATAGAATAGTTACTAAGAATGCCCCGAAATTTTGCAAAGAAGAATACAATCGACTGGTAGAAGGAATGCTAGCCTCGATTCCACAAGAGCATGAAAAGTACCAGAAGCATTTTAGAAGCAGACTGCAATTCGGTAATGAGCCGACACTTAGAGAGAAATTGAGATACTTAGTCGATAAGATGCCAAAGGTTTCGGAGACATTTATCTGTCATAACGATTCTGGTTGCAAAGAGTTTGTGCATGTTGTAACAGAGACTAGGAACGGTTTGGTCCATTCCGCAGAATGGTGCAGCACAAAAGGAATTCATACTATAGGCGAACTCGCCATAATCGTAAAGAAATTGCAGCTACTAATGCAGATCTGCTTGCTACAGGAGATTGGTTTATCAGATAGGCAGATTTGCGAGTTTGTTGGACAAACTCCTGTCGGGCGGCTGTTACGCGGGAAGAGTAACCATTAATTAACTAGTCTATCTAGTTCCGTTATTTAGAATAAATGGAATAATTATAGTGCATCACTATTGCTGCTCTACGACTTAGTAATGCAATCGTTATATGAAATATCGCTTTTCCTGCGAATTTGGCAGCGACTGCAAGATTAAATCGCATATTCATTTGCAATATCTCTAATCATCTATGTCAATGCGGTAGGCATAGGTCTAGAGTTGCGAAGAACAGTGGCGACTAGGTGCCACTGTTCCTTTCTCTGCTTAGATTCTACTTCTGCACAAACAGGAATGTGTGCTCTAATTGAACTGTGCTTCTAGATATGCCTGTTCTACCCAATCTGCTAGGTTGGAGTAACCGTTATCCTCGATCCAATCATAGGTTTTGATGCCTCCGTATCCTAATGCTACGAAAGGATCTTTGCCCTTAATACCTCTTTTGCCACTTACATCATTGATATTGTGAACGTAAATTCCTAGCAGGCCATTGTTCTTTGTAACGCTATGGTTCATCTCATATCGAACCCATTTACTTTCAGAGGTTTTGGCTCCAATCAAAACCGCTGTTACAGATGTACCTTTCAACTGGTCATGAATCCACTTTCTGACAGCGCCGTCTCCTTTTTTCTCTATTTTCTCAAATTCTGCCTTATCAATGTATCCAGCCTCGTCTATTGTCTTCTTAGTGATATCCGAATTCCTTACTATGTTCACCCGCCACACGTCGTCATAGTCGAAACTAAAAAACACCTTTCTCGCCATTTCAGTAAGCCCCTTTCTGTATAGTCAGTATGACGGCATAAGCCGCGATTAGTAACGCAATGGATCCATAAAAACACATCAATGTCTTAGAGAACATAGTTCGCCACAGCGATTCAACATCGCAGTCAAAACGTCGTGTATTCATGTCAAACATATGGTAGTCTGTTTTTAGTCTATGTTGGATGACCCAATCGTAAAGTTGTCTGTATTTGCGTTCTTGTCTCAGAAAATAGGCATCCAAATACCAGAAAATAAAGAGAGGTATAAAAGCAATGAATAGGCGATACGTGTCGCTATTTTCAAATATCAACGCGGCTATTACGGTTGTCACAGTCCATGTTTTTATGTGAAAAGAGTTCGAAGCCAATCTATCAATAATACTCTGAATTGTATCAATTTCCTTCAGCATAGCCTGCCAGAGATAGGTTTTTTCATCCATACGTAGTCAGACCTTTCCCAACATTCTTGGAGATTTTGCCTGTGTGAGTACGCTATTTAGGCCATTATGGTGCCATCGGTTGCTATTGCACATAATCTGAAACGCTTGACGCTTTTTACTAGTTTTAGGTATTATACCACGGGAATTGATAGGGCGCCGGTTTGATATTGCTGGAGTGTTGTATGTCTACGTTAGTCAGAGGAACCAGGTTCGTTGTGGATGAGCGTTAGTGGACGAGTTTCTGGATGATAAAGATGTGTACAATATACCTCCTGTCTCTGTGTTTCACTATTCTTGTTGATATCCCCCTACCCCACCACCCCTGCCACCCCATAACTAACCACCATAACTATAATCGCTGCTATAGCGTTCCCTATGAATATAACAGGACAAGTCAGTTTAAACCTTATATCCATAAGCGCTGCCACAATACTACCTGTCCACACACCTGTACCAGGAAGAGGGATAGCAACTAGCAGCAATAATCCTAAAGCACCATATTTCTCCACCTTATCCCTGTTATTCCTCATAGTCCTTTCAACGAAAGAATCCACTAGATGCTTCACTGCTTCCTACCCGGCTTGGAGCAAGTCTTTTTATTATCCAAAAGTGGGGAAAAGTATGTCCATTTATGGGGATTTTAATATGTCCGCTCACAGATTCCTGCGAAGCTTTAGGATAAGAGTTTAATCGTATTAAAGCTGGTTCTTAGGCGGACATTGCTGTCTTTGCTTTTTACCCCAATAAGCAGATTACCACTGCAGAAGGGGCTTGGTGGTAACCAATGATGGCCACATCGCGGGTTTAGTGAGGAGTATGCGCAGCCAGGGACGCCCAATCACGGGGCTATGGGTTGAGCATGAACACCTCCGGTACAACTATAGGGTGAGCGAACTATATGCAGCACTGGGATGTGTGGAGATGGACCGTATTGATGAAATAGCATGCAAGAGACAACGTGTAGCAGAAATGTACAATTCTCGTCTTAGTGAAATATCTTATTGGGCATGGTGTGGGTTGCAAGCCTTACTTTACACCCATACACCTCCAGCCATTCTGTCGTGAAATGGGCTTTAATGCTAATATTAGATGTTTTTCTTGTTTGTTTTGCCTTGTATTCTTCTTTTTGGTTAAGGTTTGAAGGTCAGATTACTCAGCAATGCGGGGATTACATGGTACCTTCACTCATACCTATTGGCCTGCTTTCGCTAGTGAGATTTGGTGCATTCACTTGTATGTTCAACATGCATTTTCCACGTAGTGTATACAGCTTGTTTTTTGTACTAACAGTCGTTTTCGTTGGTTCTTCGCGGTTTTTTATCGTATCATTGCAGATAGTCTTAGGTTGCGGCCTAGTTCTAAAGGGGTGGACGATGATCCTAGCAAACCAGCGCCAGAGTCTTGGGTGTTCCAGTAGTTGGAAGGCCAGAATTAATTCCTTCTACTGCTAACAAGAGAAGTGCTTCTGGAGTAATCATTGCAATGCCCTCAGCACCTCGCTCTAGGGTTCGAGAAACTTTTGAGATATGCGCGAGCGCTGGTCTAAGAGTTCTTATAACTGGCACAGCAAACGTCAGCGTGGTTCTATCAATCTCTAGAGAAGGTAAAAGATAACGTCCCAAGGGCTTTGGACAGCTAGGATAACCTTCTTTAGGGGAATAGTTTGCGGCGCGAAGGCTCTGCCCGTTTGCGAGGAAAGCTTTTTATGCTTGGTTCACCGTTAAGGACCTTAGAAGTATTCTCGCGGAATAGCAAGTTAATAGCCTGAGGCATGAGTTCTTTCTTTTGAAGAGTACTTCTTGCCTCAGTAAAAAAGAAGGCTCTTGAACGTTGGTTGTGCGCGTCTGACGCAACGAAGTGGCACAGCCCTTCTTCTAGGAGCTTAAAAGCAAATCCCTGAATCTGCTTGCCAAACTTTCCAGCAATGCTTCCCGCAGTAATTTGGAAATAAACTCCCATATCGCCGAGTTTTCTGAGCTTGGGTAAGTCAGCAGGCACGAAGGATCGCTCCGGATGTGCAAGAATAACTGGGTAACCTGCTAGTTCGAGATCATACACTTGATTGCAGACAAAATCGCCTAGCAGCCCCGACGTGATTTCCACCAAGATAAAATCAGATCCGGCAAGTGTTATCAATCTGTCTTTCAAAAGTAAAGCATCTTGGATCTTATACTCACACCCGCTGTACAGGTTTATGCCGACGCTTCTGGCCATACTTGCGGCTTCCTCAAACTTTTTCTCATAAACCTGTTCAAGATAGGGCGTGTAGTGGGATGTAGCTATGATGTCCGTTATCCCCTCTACCTTAGCTAGATTTAAAAGTGCCTCTGTCTCTTCAGGTGACTGTGGGCCGTCATCTACACCCCAGAGAATGTGGCAGTGGATGTCAATCATTTTTACATTCTACCGTGAGTTCTTTTCTTTTTCTTTCGAACTGCTTTCCCTTGTTCGTCGTCTTCGTAATAATAGTAGTAAGAGGAATAACCCAGATGGCTTTTGTTAACCCCGTTAAGAACTACTCCTATGATTTTTGCTCCCACTTTTTCGAAATTCTTTTTTGCCTGTATAGCAGCGTCCATTTTACCAATAGTGGCAGAAATCACTAGCAGTACACCGTCGCTTATTCTTCCAGCTAACACTGAGTCGGTGTAGGCGACACAAGGTGATGAGTCTAAAATGATGTAGTCATACACGGTCTTCATTTCTTCAATGAACATTGCGAACTTTTTAGACCCAACTAGTTCTGCTGGGTTTGGCGGAATGGGGCCCGTAGTCAAAATATCTAGGTTGCCAACACTGTCTTTTTGTACCACACTTTCCAGGGACCTGTCTTCTACCAGCAAATTCGTGAGCCCTGCACTATTGCTTATGCCAAACAAGCGGTGGACACTCGGCATTCTAAGGTCAAGGTCAACCAGAAGAACTTGGCTGCCGCCTTGGGCCATGACCACGGCTAAATTCCCAGCGGTCGTGGTTTTGCCTTCACCGGGAAGGGGGCTAGTTACTACTAAAGTTTTTAAGGGATTATCAGGGCTGGAGTATAAAATGTTCGTTCTAAGCACTCTGTAGCTTTCTGTTATTAAAGAACTGGGGTTATGTAGTGTTACCAATTCTGGGCCAGGAAACATGCTTCTACTTGCCTCCTTCACTGTCTAAATCCGGGATAATGGTGAGTACTGGTAGACCTAAGTGCCTCTCTACGTCTTCAGGCGTTCTTATGGAGTTGTCGAAGTATTCGAATATAAAAGCCAGAAGTATGGCCGCTATTAATCCAACCACTGCAGCAACGGCCGTATTTAGAGTTTTTCTTGGGCTCACTGGTTCATCAGGCACTGTTGCAGCGTCGATAACTTGAACGTTTTCTACATTCAGAATCTGCTGAACTGCGTTAATGAGTACTTCTGCCAATTTGTTTGCCATCAGGGCCGCCATGTTAGGGTCGGTGTTCTTCACGCTTATCATGATAATGCGAGTGCCGTTCTTAAGCTGGACACTTACTAGCTGGCTTAACTCTTCTGGTGTCATTTGCAGATTTATGTCGTTTATAACCTGCTGAAGAACTACGCGACTTGTGGCTATTTCTTGGTAATCATTTACCAGTTCTTTTGCAATGGCGATCTCACTCTGGAGGGTTTGAGGGGTGCTAACATTTTCAGGTGTTACAGTAGCGCGCCCTGCGAACAAAGTAGTGGTTGCCTCATACACTGGCGTAAGCACAAAAAAACTCACAAGTGCAGCCACTACTGCACAAGCAAGAGTTGTACCAATTATTACCTTAGCTCTACGCCTCAGTATTTGGAATATCTCCCTTAGATCAATTTCATCTTCCATGAGTTGTTGTTGCTCTTCCAATTACTATTCCTCCTCATAGAAACTAGACAAAGAAACAACATTCCTTGTTATTGTAACACCTTTAGATTTTGTTTACTAACAACGTACATCAAGGATTTGTAAGCATTTCATGGACGTTTTTATGTCTTCTTCGTTAAAGATCCAAGTGCTTAGGCCATCAATGATGGCTGCCTAACCCCTTAAGAATATTGTCTCCAGTTTGTAACTAGAATAGCGGTTTACATTTTTCGCTATGTTTAGGAGTTCACTGTTAGAAGAGTTACTAACAAGCACACGGAGTTTTCTTGTCCGGAAGTGTGTACTTTAGAATGTCTCTTGACAATAGACTTGAGCACGAAGCAATACGTCGTGCCATTGCAACTATAGAGAACCTGGTCTTATTAGAGGGGGACAATGAAGATAGTGATGACGTTGAGGAAGAAGAATAGAAATTACCCCACCACCCCCGCCACCCCATAACTAACCACCATAACTATAATCGCTGCTATAACGTTCCCTATGAATATAGCAGGACAAGCAAGTTTAAACCTCATATCCATGAGTGCCGCCACTATACTACCTGTCCACACACCTGTACCAGGAAGAGGGATGGCAACTAGCAGCAATAATCCTAAAGCACCATATTTCTCCACCTTATCCCTGTTATTCCTCATAGTCCTTTCGATGAAGGAATCCACTAGATGCTTCACTGCTTCCTTGCTACGAAGGTACCTAAAAATAGGCCTGATGAAGAAAAACACAAAAGGAAAAGGGATCAAACTTCCCACAAACGAAAGAAAGGTACCGTAAAAAGGAGGGAGTCCCAAAGATACAGCCAGAGGAATAGCCCCCCTTACCTCTATCACAGGCAAAACAGCCACTATCATTATAGCTGCTTCAGCCGGCAAAGTTTCCAGAATCGTTTCAACTAATCCTTGCATGAGTTTCTCCTTTATCTTCTTTGGTTACTTTATGACAAGCCTGTCTGCATTATATAACTATCCAACTCACAGAAGAAACCCGTTTTAGGCTATATAACCCATACATCTTCTCCCGTGATATACTCCATGTAGTCAGTTTCAGTGTCTCAAGTGGATTTTTCCCTTTAAGCCGAAAGAAGGTCTTTACGATGAAAGTAGGTCTGGGAATACTCGAAGTAACTTGCGATAGATCAAAAAACCTAAAGCAAATGGTGGAGATGGCACATGAAGCGGCGAAATCTGGAGCCGATCTCATCCTTTTTCCAGAAGCCGCCCCTACAGGACTTATAAACTCAGACGATCCAATAAAAGACATAAAACTTGGTGAACCAATTCCCGGCCCTGCTACTTCCTTACTTTCTCAGGCAGCCGTAGAAGGAAACATATATATCGCCACAGGCATCTTTGAAAAAGACGGCAATTCGCTTTACGACTCTGCCGTCTTAATAGACCCTTGCGGTCATATCGCTCTAAAATACAGAAGAATCTCTCCACTCTGGCATGGGCGAGGCGCTAACCCTTCGTTTTACCGTCATGGAAACTCCATATCCAAAGTCAAAACGCCCCTAGGCTCCTTTGCTTTTTTAATATGCGGAGACCTATTCGACGACTACCTAACCCAACAAGTAAAGAACCTACAAGTAGATTGGTTGCTTTACCCCGTTGCCCGCTGTTTCGATGACGGTTCGTATGACCAAAAACGTTGGGATACCGAAGAAAAACCAGAGTACATAAGGTGCGCTCTGAAGACAGGTGCTACATCTATAATGGTAAACTACCTCTCCCGTGAAGACTTAGGCGACGGAAACTCTTTTGGAGGCGCCATGGTAGTCGGAAAAGATGGGAGCATAATAAAGGAAGTACCCCTTGGAAAGCCAGGTCTCTTCATAGCCGAAACATAAGCGCAACCGGCGTACTTTTGCGTTCGTCATAGCGTAATAGACATAAAAGGCTGATCTTTTACACAAAATCATGAAAGAGGAGATTCAACATGACATTCAGTCAAACCTTAAGCGCTACGGCAAAAAGAAGCGCCTCTGCCATAGGCCCAACCCTCAGAAGATTCTTGTCTTCCGTAGCGTTTAGCATTGCTCTAACTGGGACTGTCATAGCAAATATAAGTAGAGAAGGAAGTTTCATTGAAGAAAACCTCACCAAACAGTCCCTTTGTCTCTTTGCCCAAATAATCATATCTTGGTGCATTATACTGTACTTAGAAAGCAAATCCGAAGAACCGAAGACTTACTATTATTCTTACAAACGTAATCTTATCGCATTTGGCGCATCAATACTCCTAGGTGCCCTTTTTTATGTGGCGCTAGACGGCCTTACTTTTGTAGCCGGAGTGAGGCATCTTTGCATAACCGCTTCGTTGCTTCTCCTTTTTCTCGTCATACCCAACATAAATAAAGAAAAAGGTTTTGAAATGTATTTAGTGAGGCTATTTCTTCAACTAGTCATAGCCGCCATTTTTTCTGCAGTGGTGTTCCTAGGGTTAGCAGCTGCAGTATTCACAGTGTCGTCTCTTTTTTCATTAAATGTGTTTTACGATTTCTACCTCAAACTATTTGTCGGCATATTTGGCATCTTAGGATCTTTTTTGTTCATGGCAGGGATCCCAGAGCCGGGAGAAGATATATCTTACGAAACATACCCAAAGGTTTTAAAAAGCCTCATTACAAATGTAGTCACTCCGCTACTTCTTTTGTACGCCGCCATTTTGTTCGTCTACTTCGCCAAAATACTTATCACCTGGCAATGGCCTGTGGGATTGGTTTCAAACCTTGTGATTTGGTACGCCTTAGTAGGCACAGGGGTCTTTCTCTTCATCCAACCTATCGCTCACGAGAGCAGGTGGGTTGAGATATTCTCCAAATACTTTCCCGTAGTCATCATCCCTCTTTTGGGCATGATGTTTGTTTCTATGGGGATTAGGGTGGAATACTACGGTATCACAGAAAGCCGCTACTATGTTTTGTTAATAGGGCTGTGGCTATTAGGTTCCATGCTCTATCTCGCCTTTTCTCATAAAAAAAGAAATGCCATGTTGATCTTCGCCTTAGCCGTATTGATCGCCCTTTCTACAGTAGGTCCTTGGAGCGCTTTTTCAGTGTCCAAATGGAGCCAAAATAAGAGGCTAGAAGGGATATGCGCCAAGTATGACATGGTTCAAGAAGGCGCTGTAACCCCTTCAGATAAGGTTTCGCAAGAAGACAGGAAGGAAATATCGGCTGTCATACTTTACTTTGAGAGATATCACACCTTAAGAGACGTAAAACTCCTTCCCGACGACTTTACGCTTGACGCCTTCAGAGAGTTGTTTGGATTCGAATACGATCCTTATGGGCGTTCATATGTAATCAATATATCGGGACCAGAGGAGACAGATATGAGCCTAAGCATAGCAGGCTACGACTATTTGTTTCAATTCGAAGGTCTGGCTTACAGCGAAGGACCAAAGTCCCGCCTTTCCCAAGGCGATGTTTCTATAGAATATGATGTTGATAAGCAGGTTATTACCGCATATTTCAAAGGCAATGAAGAGTGGAGTATCTCTTTGAAAGATCACATCTTTGAAATCGTAGGCGGATCCGAAACCGGTACTTATGTCACCTTGAGCCCTGAAGACATGGTCATAGAAGCCCAGAGCCAAAATCTCAGAATAAAGGTAATTATGCGTGAGTTTTACGGTGGGTTAGATCCATCTTTAGGCGAAGTGTTGATCTATAACTTGAGGCTATCGGTTCTTGTAGGGGTGTCAGGTACCTAACATTTTCTGTGGAAGAAGCGTATCTTGAAGCATATAGAGTTCTGATGCAAAGATATTTCATTTAAAGCAGAAGGAGCCTGAAGATTTATCTCTTTAGGCTCCTTCTGTTGTATAGTGTCCTTGGGTCCTAGCGTTTCGCCTAAATCCTTCGCTTTTTTAAGCTGTTTTATCATCTACCTTCTTCATCATTAAAAGACCTGATATAAGAAACGGGACAGTTATCGCCATTTGCACCAAAAAGGTTACCCAAAGAGAACCTGTAGGCTCTGGTTGAGGTGCATTCATCATGCTTGATAAAGCTTCTGGCGACAAGATAGCGTAGAGGATGAAAGTTGCAAAGTCTACTATCCCATGGATGATCGAAGGAGCTATCAAATTACTACTCCTTACATAAATCGCAGAGAGGTAAAGCCCCATCATAAAAGCCTGAATCACGTTGGCTATGACAAAGAAAAAGTCTGGGTTCATAAAAAGATTAAATAAGTGGGCCAAGGCAAATATCGCAGAAGAAATCAGCATGGCCTTCTTAGTTCTCCCAGGTACGCCTTGTAGTTTTTCGTTAATGGAATTTAGCACAAATCCCCTCACCAAGACCTCTTCGAAGAACCCTGTTGCCAAAGCGGAAAAAAGCACTATGAGGATGGAAAGAAAGCTAGGTCTAGTAAAGAGACTTTTGTCTTGGCCAAAATAGTTTAGGGTAAAAAGAGCTGCTGAGAAGATATAAGCCAGCCATCCAAGTTTTATGCCTTCTAGCAAGCCGCGAGATGTGAATTCATCTGCGTAAAACACCTGGTTTTTCTTCATAATTTGAATGACTATTGCAGAAAGGGCTACCTGCACTAAGCCGGTGAAAAACATGTATTCCATCATATAACCCTGGGACAGTCTATCTTCGAACACTTTGTTAAGAGCCATGGTTGCTGCACCCAAAGCCAAAAAGATTGCGATGGTTACTAGGATTATGCAAGGATAACTTCGTTTGTTCAACTTCTGTGCCTCCAGTCTCATGCAAAATAAGGGATGGTTCTATGGTTCTAATGTTAGGATACGGAAGAATTGAGAAAGTGTCACTGTTGATGTGTTGGATGTAGTGGAAAGTGGCCTGTGGGGTGAGGCATTTTTTCTTTATGGCGCAAAGAGATTGGGGAAAGTGGCCTATGAGGTGAGCCAGAAATGATGTTTTGGAGAAAGAAATTGTGGAAAGTGGCTCACACAGTGAGCCACTTCCTATGATTAAATCTGATCCTGGCGCGGGAGTGGCCTACCTGATGAGCCACTTTGGGTGGGTTAAGAGCTCACTTTCAGAAGAAGTGGCTCATGTAATAGACCACTTTTCTATGGGAGAGTGCGAGAATCTAAGGAATGTGGCACACCTACTAAGCCACTTTTTCATTATGGCACAAAGGAATTGGGGAAAGTGGCCTATGAGGTGAGCCAGAAATGATATTTTGGAGAAGGAAATTATGAAAAGTGGCTCACTGTGTGAGCCACTTCCTATGATTAAATCTAATTCTCCTGCGGGAGTGGCCTACCTGATGAGCCACTTTAGGTGGGTTAAGAGCTCACTTTCAGAAGAAGTGGCTCATGTAATAGACCACTTTTCTATGGGAGAGTGCGAGAATCTAAGGAATGTGGCATACGTACTGGACCACTTTTTCTTTATGGCGTAAAGGGATTGGGGAAAGTGGCCTATGGGGTGAGCCAGAAATCATATTTTGGAGAAAGAAATTATGGGAAGTGGCTCACTGTGTGAGCCACTTCCTATGATTAAAACTGATCGTGGTGCGAGAGTGGCCTACCTGATGAGCCACTTTAGGTGGGTTAAGAGCTCGCTTTCAGAAGAAGTGGCTCATGTGATAGACCACTTTTCTATGGGAGACTGCGAGAATCTGAGTAAAGTGGCATACGTACTGAGCCACTTTTTCTTTATGGCGTAAAGAGATTGGGGAAAGTGGCCTACGGGGTGAGCCAGAAATCATGTTTTGGAGAAGAGAATTGTGGAAAGTGGCTCACTGTGTGAGCCACTTCCTATAATTAAATCTAATTCTCCTACGGAAGTGGCCTACCTGATGAGCCACTCTGAGTGGGTTAAGAGCTCACTTTCAGAAGAAGTGGCTTACGTGATAGACCACTTTTCTATGGGAAGGTGTGAGAATCTAAGGAATGTGGCATACGTACTGAGCCACTTTTTCTTTATGGCGTAAAGGGATTGGGGAAAGTGGCCTACGAGGTGAGCCAGAAATCATATTTTGGAGAAGGGAATTGTGGAAAGTGGCTCACTGTGTGAGCCACTTTCTATAATTAAATCTGATCCTGGCGCGGGAGTGGCCTACCTGATGAGCCACCTTCCATAACACATTCTGTGGTTTCATGCTCCGACCTGGACAATGCAGTCTGTAAGGAACTTGTCCTGAATTTCGTCGTCTAGAAATAGAAGGATGAGTCGTTTCGGTACGCATTATGAAGGAGTTGATCCAAGTGATCTCTGCCGCTAAGAAATACAGTAAGAAATACACAAGGATTCTACCGCTGCTTATGGCGCTTGTGCTACTTATGATTTGCGCAGCAGGTTGTACCCCTACAAATCGTGAGGATGACGAAAGCCAGATCGTTCCTCTTACCGCAGAAGAGTTGGAACATTACAAGGAAATCTTTGAACCGACGTCCACCGACGAACAGGGGAATCTTACCATAAATCCCCTCAATCACTTCTTTAGTTCTTACTACGACAAACCAGAGGACATCAATTTGGCTGAGTTTTTACGATATTACCCAATCGAGGAATTTGTGAGTGATGAAGCAGAGTT
>Ga0209508_1002029_pt1 | contig 14227 bp, 11 predicted proteins | sample AD_UKC129_MetaG_FD_184427 | JGI IMG/M metagenome (GOLD analysis project Ga0209508, IMG submission 184427) | Active sludge microbial communities of municipal wastewater-treating anaerobic digesters from Canada - AD_UKC129_MetaG (SPAdes) (version 2) | ecosystem: Engineered > Bioreactor > Anaerobic... | reverse complement strand
TATATTGAAGTAAACATAGAAATAAATTTTGTTTATTTTTATTATAATTATGCTTATTACTTTAATTATAGTGGAATGACACAATGAAACTAAAATCTAACAACAACTTCTTTTTATATGTATATTATTTTATTTTTGTTTTTATAATTTTAATATATGGATTTCATAAACCATCTATAGATTGGGATATAATAGGTTACGTTGCTTCTGCAAAACATTTTGAAATTAAGGATAAAACTGAATTACATAAATTTGTTTACAAAAATTTAAAATATTTTGTTGATGAAGAAAAATATAAAATATTAACAAATGGTGGGAATCAATATCGTATTGATATGGCTGGAAATCCTGTTTTATTTTATCAGCAATTACCATTTTATGAAATACGAGTTTTATACAATTTAAGTATATTATTACTTTCAAAAATTGGTTTTAATATTTTTGCTTCTACATATTACATTTCTATATTTTGTTCGATATTAGCAATTTTTTTACTATTTTTTGCAATTAAAGATAAAGTACACATATTTTTTTTATATATTTTCCCTTTCTATCTAATATTGTACGGTTTAACATATAAGCAAAATTTTCGTCACCTGATGCAATGATTTTTTTATGTATCAGTTTATTTATCTATTTATTTTCCAAGGAGAAAATTAATGCTATTTTATTTATTACTCCATTATTCGTATTAGTAAGAACTGATACAATTATTTTTAATTTTACAGCAATAATTATAATCTTTTTCTTATATAAAGATTTAAGACTTAAAAGCATTATATCTTTAATCACATCAACAATTATTTACATTTTTATAAACAATTATTTTAACAATTACGGTTGGGCAACTATTTTTTCATTTTCACTTATTAAAAGAGTTAGCAATCCTGCGGACGTTAATTTAACAATTTCTATTAGTGATTATATTACTGTTTTAGGTAAAGGTATTATTAACGCACTTAAAGATTATATTTTTGTTTCATATGTTTGTTTTCAGTCAACAACAATTATTTTACTATATTTTTTTGCTAAAAAGTTTGAAAATAACAAAGAAATTTGGATATATACAATTGTTTCAATATCAAATATATTAATTAGGTTTATTTTATTTCCCGTTACTTGGGAAAGGCTTTTTATTGGTTTTTATGTAATGAGTACCATAGCAACTTTTTTACTTTTATCTCAAATAATAAAAAAATACAGTCATATTTAAAATATTTATTTCATTGCTCAGACGGTGTAGACATAAGCCCGTGTTGCGCACGGGCGGGCTTACGCCCAAAATTTTTTCCCAAATACATTTCTATAAATTTTTACCAATTTATTTTATATTTTTACATTTAGCTAAATGACTAAATGTTATTTAAATATTTTTCTATGAAAAATTAGCTCAAGTAAATAGTGTGTAAATTTAATATCGTTAATTAAATATAATAGTATATACGTAATAATTGTAATTACAATATAATAGCAATTCATTAAAATATATTCATATTTACGATATTATTGTATATACGATATAATAGTAATTTTAATAATATATTTGTATATACAATATATTTGCTATTACAATATAATTGCAAATGCAAATAAATTATAAAAACGTCGCATCAATTGTAAGCTGTCGCGTATTTGGGAAAGATTTGAATATTAAGGCCAGAAAGCATTACACATTGTAACGTGATAAAGAAAAGATTTTTAGCGGGCCGTTCCGGCCCGCTGCCCCTTGCGGCTTGCTTCAAGCCGCAAGGGGCTTAAGCTTACACTGTCTGAGCCAATACATTTTAAAATAAAAAAACTGCTCTCGCGAGCAGTTTTGAATATAAGTTGCAAATTATTTAGAGAAGCCGCAGAATCCGAGATTACCTTTGTATTTACCACCACCAAGGTTCAAATTGTAATTTCCTGTACCATCTAAATTGATTGTGAAATCTTTGTTAATTTGTTTTTCGTTGTAAATATCGCCAGACTGGAATGTAATTGAAGCAGTGTAATTACCTGAAACTGTACCGCTAAGTTTGTTTTGTAATTGTAATTTTTTGGTTCTTGGTCCAACAACATTTTGGTAATTTAAATTGAGAGTAAAGTTGTGAGTTCTTGTACCAACTTTGTTTGAAATTGTATCTGAACCTTGCCTTCTCATTGTACCATTGATTGTTACATTCTTTTGATTAGCATTTGTAATTGTTAGATCAGCAGTAAGAGATATTAAGCGATGTGAAACTATACCATTTGTGAAATAGCTTTCGCCGTTTAAGATTTTGAATTTAACAGTATATGCTGTATCGCTACCGACTTTCCAATATTTCATTGGTTGGCCGTCTTTGTTTAGGAATTGGATGGTGTAAGTTCTTTTGAAAGTATTTGTTACATTTTCCAAGAAGCTTTGTTTGATCTATCAACTGTTACTGTCCATAGTTTGTTAACATCATCCCAAACCTTATTTTTGAAAGTTGTATCGACAAAATTAGCTTGCATTTTTGCTAAGCCGCCTGGGAAGGCTAAATCGAATGCATCACCTACTTGATCTACAGCACCAGAAGACTCTGAGCTTAGCTCTGTTGATATATTGTAAGCTGCATCATCTGTACTGCTTGCCATTGTGTTAGCAAGTGGTTCGGTTGTGTTATCTTTATTACAACCGACACTAAATATTGAAACTGCAACAAATAAAGCTGCAAAAAACATCTTTTTTTCATTTTAACCTCCTAGGTTATGGTTAATGATATTTTTGTAATTTCTTTTCTTTTTTGATATTTATCAATTCAGAAAGTTACAAAATAAACTTTATATTTCTGTTAATATGACAATAGTCAAATATATAAGGTTTAAAAGAAAAAAAAAATTTTTTTTAGTTTTTTGGATTTCTTTTTGAATTGGAAAATTTGTTTTTTTTGTGTATTTTTACAGAGCAAAATTAAGAAATTTGCCCCCGTAGCTCAGCAGGATAGAGCAGCAGTTTCCTAAACTGTTGGTCGGACGTTCGAATCGTCTCGGGGGTACTTATTATACACATTTCAAAGATAGCCTCCAATAATAAACAGCAAGCGAACTTTCCAATGGAAATTAAATATTTTTTTCAATATTAACAATATTTTTTTTATTTTTTTAAGATAATTTAATATGTATATTACTTTACAAAAGTAAATATTTTGAGGTAAAATATGTATAATCAAGAAAAGTTACAAGAAGTCAAAAAATTGATTTTAGAAAATAATATTGAATTTATTGACTTAAAATGTACAGATTTAATAGGTAATTTACGCCACGTAACACTACCATATAAGGAAGGATTATTGGAAAAATTATTGACCGATGGTGTTGGTTTTGATGGTTCAAGTTATGGTTTTATGAAAGTTGAAAATAGTGATATGATTCAAATACCTGATTTGGAAACAGCAGTTATAGATCCATTTAGACAAGCAAAAACTTTAAGTTTTTTCACACATGTTATTTTAACCGATGATGCTCGTTCTCCATATCCACAAGATGTTAGAAAAATTGCTAAAAAAGCATTGAAATTATTGCAAGATGTTACAGAATGCGATCAAATTTTGTTTGGACCAGAATTTGAATTTTATATTTTTTCGAATGTGATGTACGATACACAAAATGCATATTCTTATTATAAGGTTGAACATGCTGAAGGTTTTTATAAAAATGCTTATCACGCTTGCAATCCTTTTGATGTTTATGATGACTTTAGAGATGAAGCAGTTAGATTATTTAAGCATTTTGGTATTGATGTAAAATATCATCATCATGAAGTTGGAGAGAGAGGACAACAAGAAATCGAAACTTATTTTTCTGATATGATTCATACAGCAGATAATATTGTATTAGCTAAATATATTCTTTTTAATTTAGCCAGAGAAAAGAATTTATTTGTCACATTTATGCCAAAACCAATTTTTGAGCACGCAGGTAGTGGTTTACATGTTCATATGTTTTTAACTAAAAATGGTAAAAATGCTTTTTATGAAAAAGGTCAATATGGCAATATGAATCAATTAGGGAAATATTTTATTGGTGGAATTTTGAAGCATGCACCAGCGTTGAGTGCTATTACAAATCCATCAACTAATTCCTTTAAACGTTTGGTTCCTGGATTTGAAGCTCCAGTAGCTTTAACCTATGGAATGGGGAATAGAGCCTCAGCAATTAGAATTCCAAAGTATGTAAAAAATCCAGAAGAAACAAGGTTTGAATATCGTCCACCAGATGCAACGGCTAATCCACATTTGTTTTTGACAGCATTGGTATTGGCTGGAATAGATGGAGTAAGGAATAAAATTGATCCAACAGCTGAAGGATTTGGTCCTATTGATACTAACGTAATGGATGAAAGTTTAAGAAATAAAATTAAATTTTTACCAAGAAGTTTATCTGAAGCTTTAGAATGTTTAGAAAATGATTATGAATTTTTGATTAAGATGGTGTTATGGATGAAAATTTAATTAGACAATGGATAAAAGTTAAAAATGAAGAGGTAAAGGCTATTCAAAAGATGCCACATCCATATGAATACAAATTGTATTTCAATTTATAAAAAAAAAAGCTGCCGCAAGGCAGCTTTTTTATCATACTCTACCAATTATTAATCTCATTGGATCAACTTTTTCTCTCAAAATTCTTAATTCTTCATCTGTTGGCTCTTCAGTAATATCGTATTTTTCTGGAATTAACATTTCAAAGCCAGTATTATTTTTTACATCCTCAAGTGTTTTGCCAACATGAAGAGAAAGTAACATCATTTGTTTTGTTTCTGGATGATAACCATAAACACCAATATCGGTGATCACTTTGTATGGCCCTGTACCTAATGGAAGGCCGGCATCGTAACGGGAATTTCCACCATTTAAATATCCTGGAGAAGTTACAAAATCACATTTTTCGACAAAACGTTTGTTATTTTGAGGCGTCATAACCATTGTCCTCCAAGTAAGAGAAGCTAAATCGTTAGCACCACCAGAACCAGGGAAGCGGGTTTTAGGTTTGTAATAATCTGTTCCAATCATAGTAGAATTCAAATTACCATATTTATCGATTTGAGCTCCGCCAAGGAAGCAATAATCGACCATACCTGCTTGGCAATATTCCATAATTTCAGCCATAGTGGTAGCTTTTAATCCTTTATGAGTAGTTCTGGAATCGCCCACAGAAACAGGCATTGTCGGAAGAATTGGGCCAATACCGCCAGCTTCGAACATAATCGTAAGGTTAGGAGAATTTGTCATTTGAGCAAGCATTGCAGCAGCGCAAGGCGCACCAGTACCTACAACCACCACTGCACCATCTTCTAAGTTTCTAGCTGCTATTGTTATCATTAATTCCATACTATTATATTTTTCCATGCTTCACCTCAGCCTATTAATAATTCTTTTTGACGTAATTTAATCATTTTTTCAATTCCACCATTCAGCTGTAAATATTCATAAAAATCTTTTGTGTTATAAATATATTTATCCAAAAATTCTTTGAATTTTTCAGGATCTTGTTCAGCATTAAGCCATTCCATTAAATGTTCTTCATCTGAATAATATTCACCGGGCATATTTCCTGGATAAGAGCCGTAAGGAATCTCGATAACAGCATCAACTAACCAATAAGGGATAATTGTTCTGTTTGGTTCTCTTCTGATTTCATCATTTGAAATAATTTTTTCAGTAGTAATAATCACGTGTTTAGCAGCTTTAGCGATATCGTCGTCAGCTACAATTATGCCATCAATTTGAGCATTACCATAAATATCACATCTGTGAACGTGTATAAAAGCAACATCCGGATATAAGGCCGGCAAAGCAGCTAATTTTTTACCTGTAAATGGGCAAGTAATTTCTTTAGCAGCAGAATATTTATAAGTATCTGTACCAAGCATTGTTCTTGTTGGCAAAAATGGCAACCCCATAGCAGCAGCTTTATAACGCCAAGAAAGTGCAGCGTTTGACCATTCTGTAATTTTTAATTTACCTGATTCAAAAACTCTTCTCGAATTTTTTGATAATCCACGAGCTTCCAATCCAACAACATAAGCTATATCAACTCGATTGTAACATTCACCTGCAGCTAATATTTGGCAATCGTGAGTTGCCACATGCCCGGAAAATCCTAAATTCTTTTTTCTTTGCCTAACAATTTCATGCAAAATAGCAGTTGGGATTCTTACACCTCCAAAACCACCAACAGCAATATAAGTACCATCTTGAACATACTTTTCAACAACTTCAGTAACTGTAGACAATTTAGGAACCATTTTTTTGTTTTTTTTGCGGAAATATTCACGAGAATGTTCAGGATCAACATCTGTGAAAATTTCCCCAATACCATTTTTCAATTCTTGTTCCATACTACCACCATTATTTAATTTTTTCTGAAACTACTTCTAAAGATTCTTCTATAGATTTAATTGTATAATTTAAATCTTCATAACTATGTCTATAGCAAATATATCCATGATGGAAAGGTTGTTGGAACACACCTCTTCGGATAAGTTGAGTATAAAATTCAGTTCTTCTATCTTTATATTTCTTTTCTTTGTCTCTATCAAATGTTATAAAACTCATAGAAGGAATACCTGTAATTTTTACTCCTAAATGAGCAAATTTTGGTAAAATTTCGTTTACTTTTTGCAAATAATAAGTTCCTTTTTCTCTAATATTGTCAAGAACTTTATCTCTTTCTAAAATTTCAATAGTTTTTAATGCTGCAACTATACTATCAGAGTTTGAGAAGAAAGTAGAAGAGACAAAAACATCTTTTTCAGCTTTTTTAATAATATCGGCTTTACCAGTAACACAACCAATAGCATAACCATTAGCCATAGCTTTTCCAAAAACTGCCATATCAGGAGTAACACCATAATGTTTTTGAGCCCCACCGAGAGAAACTCTAAATCCACTGCGTATTTCATCAAATATAACAATTGAACCATTTTTATGCATAATTTCTTTTACTTTTTCCAAAAAATTATCTTTAGGTTCCTGCATTTCTTCGGCTAACGGATGTCCTACAGGCGTAACAATTAACGCTGCTATATCGTCACCATATTTTTTTACTAATTCTTCTAATTCACCAATTTCATTATAATGTATTTCATGAATATCTTCATATAGTTTTTCTGGTATTCCACCTTTTACTTCAACACACCAATCGTGCCATCCATGATAACCACATCTAATAATTTTTTTCCTATTGGTATAAGCTCTAGCCAATCTTATTGCCAATGTTGTAGCATCAGAACCTGTTTTTACAAAAATCGACATTTCAGCACAAGGAATAAGTTGATTTATTTTTTCCGCTAATCTATTTTGTAAAGTTTGACTTAAAGAGAAACAAAAACCTTTTTCTCTAATTTGTTCAATAACAGCTTCATCTACTTCTTTTTCTCTATAACCTAATATAATAGGTCCATAAGCACATAAGTAATCGATATATTTATTTCCGTCTATATCATAAACATACCCTTTATCCCCTTTTTCAAAATATACAGGATACTCACCAGGCACAAAATTATAAGGTCTTCTAATTCCAAGAACACCACCTGGAATTAAAGATTTTGCATATTCAAATTCTTGTAATGATTTAGTTAAATTAAGTTTAGGGGCATCTTTCATTTAATCCTCCAATAATTTTAATCTTCATAAAATACTTTTGTTAATAAAAATTTATTATCCCTTTTTATATTTCTTGATATATAATCTTTAAGCAATAATACAAAAACCGGACTTAAAATAAGAATTGAAATAACATTTGCAAAAACAGGTAATGCCGTTGAAAAGTCTGCAAATACCCAAATTTCTTGACTTGGTTTTTGATAAAACACCGAGTAAAGCACCAACGCTAGCCCTGGAATTGGATATACCCATTTGTAAATATTTAGGAAATTATCCTTGATGCTAGTTTTACCTCCTAAAAGATACCTAAAAATAATGTCATAGTATGTATACCAACCTGTAGTTGTTGTAATACCAAATAAAAAAATACCAATTGTTAATATTATACGTCCTAAAAATCCAATTCCAACTTCAAAAGCAGAAAGAGTAAGAGTTGCACCACTTAATCCTGTTTTCCATTGAGACGTAATAATTATAACTAAAGCTGTTACGGTACAAACAAAAATTGTAGAGACAGTGACTTCTGCCACACCCCATAAACCTTGACGAATTGGATGATCAGTTTTAGAAGTTGAATGAATCATTGGCGAAGTCCCCCAACCGGCTTCATTACTAAAAACTGCACGTGCTAAACCTTTCTGCATTGCCATTATAAAAGTTGCTCCTGCAAAACCTCCTACTGCTGCTGTACCATTAAAAGCATCTCTTACTATCAATATTATTGTAGATGGTAATAAATACCAAAATTTAATTATAATTACTAAACCACCTAATAAGTAAAAAATACACATAAATGGGACAATAATTTCAGCAATTTTACCTAATTGTTTTAATCCTCCAGCAATCATTACATATACAATAATTGTATAAATAATACCATAAATTGCTTGTGAATAATTTAAATTGTTAGAAAAATTTAATTCTTGGACAAAATAATTTTGTAATAATGAATTAAAATTGAATGTACTTGATATAGCTTCTGATACGGTATAATTTTGCATGGAAACAAAAATGGAAGCAATCATTCCCGAAATAAAAAGAAAGGATAATATTTTCTGCAATTTATAAAATTTATAAGAATCACCAATACCTTTTTTAATGTAGTATGTTGGGCCACCGAATGGATTTCCTTTTTCATCTTTTGAACGGAAATAAACAGCTAAAGTAACTTCAACCATTTTAATGATTTGCCCAACTATTCCTGCAACTATAAGCCAAAAAAGAGCACCAGGTCCACCGACAGCAATTGCAGTTGCAACGCCACCAATGTTTCCAACACCTATAGTTCCACCAATCGCAATACTTACAGCTTGAATGGGCGCCAAAATACCTTGATTTTTATTTTCACTTATCGTTTTCTTAAAAATTTTTGCTAAAGTTTCAGACCAAATATGTTTTATATATTTAAACTGGAAAAAATTACTTATAATTGTAAGAAAAAATCCTACACCTAGTAAAACTATAATTAGTGGCCACCCCCACATTATATCTGTTAAATTTTTGATATTTTCAAACATCATATCCCAATCTTACTTTTTAAGCTTTTATTATACTTTTTTAATGGGATATTAAATATTTTGTAATTTTACAAATTTTAATTATATTCTAAAGTTAAACTATAACTAATTTAGAGGTTAAAATGGATAAACTTTTAAAAGACACTCAGCATAAGATGGAAATGTCAATTGAAACTTTTAAAAATGAATTACATACAATTAGAAGCGGAAAAGCTTCAACTGCATTATTAGAACATATAAAAGTAGATTATTATGGAACACCAACTCCTTTAAAACAAGCGGCGAATATAACAGTTCAAGATGCACATACCCTAGCGATTACCCCATGGGATAAGTCCCTTATTCATGCTATTGAAAAAGCAATTTTACAATCAGATTTAGGTTTAAATCCAAGAAATGATGGTCAAATTGTAAGAGTACCAATTCCACCTCTAACAGAAGAAAGAAGAAAAGAATTAGTAAAAAATGTAAAAAAAATCGGCGAAGAATTTAAGATTGCAATTCGCAACGTCAGAAGAGATGCAAACGAGCATGCAAAAAAAATGGAAAAAGACAAAAAAATTAGTGAAGATGATAAAAAAATGTTAGAAGAAAAAATACAAAAAATGACTGATGATTTCATCAAAAAAATTGATGATATGATAAAAAATAAAGAAAAAGAAATAATGGAAGTATAAATATGAAAAACATATTTATAACCGGAGGTTGCGGTTTCATTGGAAGCAACTTCATTAGAACAATTCTTCAAGAAAGAGATGATATACATATTATTAACTTAGATAAATTAACTTATGCTGGAAATCCCATCAACTTAAGAGAATTTGAACACGATCCGAATTATACATTTGTAAAAGGTGATATAACAAATGCTGAGTTGGTTGATTTTTTATTTTATCACTATGAAATTAAATATGTTATAAATTTTGCTGCTGAATCACATGTAGATAGAAGTATACTTGGCTCACAAGTTTTTTATCAAACAAACGTTATTGGTACAAATGTACTATTGGAAGCAGCTCGTAGATACAATGTGAAAAAATTTCTTCAAGTATCTACTGATGAAGTTTATGGTAGTTTAGGAGAAACTGGTTTATTTACAGAGACAACTCCACTGTCACCTAACAGCCCTTATTCATCGAGTAAAGCTGCCGCTGATATGATGGTTATGGCTTTTTACCACACTTATGGTTTACCTGTTGTTATTACAAGATGTTCCAACAACTATGGACCTTATCAATTCCCAGAAAAACTTATTCCATTAATGACAATAAATGCGTTAAATAATAAAAAACTCCCTGTTTATGGCGATGGACTAAACGTCAGAGATTGGATATACGTAATTGATCACAACAAAGCTATTGAATTAGTTTTTGAAAAAGGTAGAGTTGGCGAAGTTTATAACATCGGTGCTAGCCAAGAAATGAAAAATATAGAAATTATCAAACTCATATTAAATTACTTAGGAAAAGATGAATCTCTAATTGAATATGTAAAAGACAGACCAGGACATGATAGACGTTATGCCATTGATTCATCAAAAATACAGAACGAACTTGGCTGGAAACCACAATACAAGTTTGAAGATGCAATCAAACAAACTATACAATGGTATATTGATAATAAAAGCTGGTGGGAAAACATTATTAATGGCGAATATCTGAAATACTATGAGCAACAATATGGTAAATTATAAATTTTTATTTGTTCTTTTAATAATATCTTTCAATCTCTTTGGACAAAATTTATTACAAAATTTAAAATCAGGCGATATTTCGAGTATTCAACAAATTTCTGTAACAGTCAGCGGTGATTTCCCTGTAAATGGAACTTTCCCAGCATCTATCACAGAAAGATTTGATGAATTTATTACACGACTTATAGAAACCGAGAAACAAACGCTAAGAACAAGTACTCAACCTGGTATTCAACCGAAACAAGAAGAAAAATTAAAATACGCTTCTAGAAATATTAAACTGATCCGTGATGGTAAAACACTAATTATAGATTTACATAAATTCCGTATGACTGGTGATATGTCAAACAATCCTTTTCTTAAGAATAATGATGTTATTATTTTCCCAAAAAATGATTTAGAATATAATTATATTTCTGTTGAAGGAGCAGTTAATAAGCCTGGTAAATTTATGTATGTAAAGGGGGATAAATTAGAAGACGCTATAAATCTTTCCTTAGGCTTTAGTGAGTTTTTAGAAATTAAAGAAATTTTAATTTATAGATATAACCAATCTCTGCCAATTAAATTATCCCCTATTGATTTAAATTTTGAATTACAACCTGCTGATAGAATCATTGTACAAGCCGATTTTAATTCAAGAAAAGATAGAAGAGTTTTAGTAATAGGTGAAGTTAACAATCCTGGTTATATCCCTATAAAATATGATAATAACAACCTACACCAAATCATAAAAGCCGCTGGCGGTTTTAGAAGTAAAGCTGACTCCTCTAACATTGAATTACTCAAAAATTCGCCAATTTTTTATTCCTATCAAGCTAAAGTTGATTTAAATTTTGAACAACTTTACCTAAATGAATTTAAAATACAACAGTTAAAATCCAATATTGAGATGTTAGAGCTTGAACGTATGGCTTATTTATATCCTGAAGATACTATTGGCTTTTCAAATGACTTAAAATTGAAATCCCTAAAATCATCATTTCTATTCAATCAGTCAGAAATTACAGGCGATACTATTATTAATAAAATCGAAGATGGTGATGTTATTATTGTAAATAGTAAACCTGACAATGTTTATCTATTTGGACAAACTGGTTTTGTTGGTAATATTAAATATTCACCAAATAAACCAGTAAGTTATTACCTTGATATAGCTGAAGGTTTAGGTGATTATGCAAGAAAAGATGAAATTTATTTAATTAGTTACAAAACTAAACGCTGGAGAAATGTTACTAAAACATTAAATTCAACAATTGTAGAAGCTGGTGATTATATTTGGGTACCTAAAGAGCCAAGACATGAATTAACATATTATACTCAACGTATTTCGGCAATTGCCCAAATAGTATCTGCTTTAGCAACCACAATAATAGCAGTTGTTGCAATATTTAAAAAATAATTATTTAGTTCTTTTTGTCGATTGCCAATAACTAACATTTTGCCCCTTTAAAACTTTCAATATCCCATTCATTACTGCTATATTAGTTAGTACAAAGTAATATGGGATATTGTTAATTTTATTTTTAATTAAATAAAAAAAATAACTATTTTTATTATAGTATTTATCATTTTTTTTTTACGTTAATATATTTTTCATACTACATACTACTGATTTCAAAAAGAGGACTTATTGAGAAAGATTATTTCAATAATAAATTTTTTTTCAACATATAATAGAAAGAGATTATTAGAGAATTTCATTTTTTTATCATTATTACAAATGGTTTATTATATCATCCCCCTTATTACCTTTCCTTATCTAATAAAAGTATTGGGAACTGAAAAATTTGGCCTAATATCTTTTTCTCAAGCTTTTATTTATTATTTCGTTATTTTAACAGATTATGGTTTTAACCTATCTGCAACTCGTTCTATTTCTGTTAATAGGAATAACCAACAAAAAATCAGTGAAATTTTTAACGGAGTAATGTTTCTTAAATTAATATTCCTTATAATAACGTTTATTTTAATGACTATTATTGTATTTTCATTTAAAAAATTTTATGAGAATTGGTTACTTTATCTATTAACTTATGGGCTTGTAATAGGACAATCATTATTCCCAATATGGTTATTCCAAGGGATGGAAAAGATGAAATATATTACACTAATAAATGTATTAGCTAAAGTTATATTCACAATAGCTATATTTATTTTTGTAAAAAATAGTGCTGATTATATACTTGTACCTTTCTTTAATTCCTTGGGTTTTATTCTTGCAGGGATTATAAGTTTAATAATAGCTATCAAAAATTTCCATATTAAATTTTATTTACCAAATTATTCTACACTTAAATATTATTTTAAGGATGGGTGGATTTTTTTTAAAACTACTGTTTTTTTATCAGCATATAGAGAATCAAATATATTCATATTAGGCTTAATTACTAATAATACTATAACAAGCTACTATGCAATAGCAGAAAAAACAATAAAGATAATACAATCTATTCAAACACCATTAGGACAAGCTTTATATCCACATGTTTGTAACAAGTATGCATCAGATAGTAATAATTTTACTCAATATCATTTTAAATATCAAAAAATTATATATTTGTTCTATTTAGTTATTGCTATTGTAACTTTTCTTTTTTCAAATTATATAATTAAAATTATTACAGGCCTAACAATCAACGAGGCAATTATAAATCTTAAAATATTATCTTTTGTTCTAATAATTGGTGGATTAAATTATTATCATGGAATATTAGGACTAATACCTTTAAAATTAGAAAATTTATTTTCAACATTTGTTACAATTACGGGTCTTATTAATATTATTCTTTGCATCATTCTTTCATACATATATAAAGATATAGGAGCTTCATTATCTTTATTAATAAGTGAGACATTATTATTATTTTTAATTTTAAATAAATTATATAATTTATCTAAGAAATAACTATATTGTATATATAAAATTATATTTTAATTATACTAGACATAATATGGATAAACCAAAATTATTATATATAGCACCGCAAAACCCATATCCACCAGAAAATGGTGGTAAAATAGGTATTTATTATCCTGCCAAATACTTAGCAAAGTATTTTGATTTATATTTCGTTACTCCTTATAATATAACTAATTGTAATTTAGATATATCTATAGAACACTTCAATAATTTAAATATTAAATATTTCCCCTTCATGCTTAATACCGATGATAAATTATTTGATTTATTATTAAACCCATTTAATAAAATTCCTTTTAAATGGTATAAATACCATTCAGATGATCTATATAATTTTTGTAAAAATCTTATATCTACTGAAAATATTAATTTTGTCTATACAAGTACACCTCATATGTCGTATTACAGTTTACTTTTAAAAAATCATTTTCCGAATCTTAAAATATTTTTAAGAGAACACAATATTGAATTTTCACTAGTA
>Ga0209508_1002024_pt1 | contig 14258 bp, 10 predicted proteins | sample AD_UKC129_MetaG_FD_184427 | JGI IMG/M metagenome (GOLD analysis project Ga0209508, IMG submission 184427) | Active sludge microbial communities of municipal wastewater-treating anaerobic digesters from Canada - AD_UKC129_MetaG (SPAdes) (version 2) | ecosystem: Engineered > Bioreactor > Anaerobic... | reverse complement strand
GCAGAAGACGAAGACTTGCTGGAGGACGCACTCACCGAGAACAAACAGGCGCTTTCCATGGCAGAAGTGTACAGCAACATCTTAAGTGGAACCCTCGATGCCTTTGCCTCGATAATCTCAAACAACCTGAACATAGTAATGAAATTCTTAGCCGCCATAACGATCATCTTGGCCATCCCGGGATTGGTCGGCACATTTTATGGCATGAACGTGTTGTTGCCCTTGCAGAATAACCACCATGCCTTTAGCTTCATCCTCCTGATCTCAGGCATAGCAGTATCCATTGCCGCCTTCATATTTCATAAGAAAAACATGCTTTGATGGGCCTATTGTTCAATTTTATGCGTGATCCCTCATTATCAAAGCAAGAGATTCTGACATCGGGGCAGAAGCTTAAAAGACGTGCACATCAGGCTTTACGAGTTCATCAGCCACGGTAAAGGCAATCCTAAAGCTTCCGTAGACCCACAATCCCAAGCTAGAAGAAACCATCCCGGTCTTTTGCCCACAGGACACAAAGCTCTACGTGGATTCATGGCGCCAGCGGCCAACCAGCTATTCGGCCCGCCTCGGCATGCGAATAAGGCCTTACGACCTGCGCCACGCCTTTGCCCTTTCCTACCTGCGAAACGGCGGAAATACGTTGTCTTTACAACGCATCATGGGACATACTGACCTTACGATGACTAAACGTTATGTCGCTTACACCTTAGGCGACATAAAAGAACAACATGCAAAAGCCTTACCGGTGAACAAGCTCGTTCTTGAAAAGAAGAGAGTGAAGTTAAGGATAAAGCTGGCTCAAGTGCATAAATAGCGTGACAAGGAGCATTGGCGAATAAAAAATCTTAACCTTACTTTTACATCGTTGCCTACTTTATTTCGCTCAAATTTGGTATACTTATTTGCGACAGCTATACAATATTTGATTTAAAGTAGTTCTAGCAGAGCAGTTTCAAATTAAGAGCATCTAGTCTCGAACTTCAAATAAATCGAGACCTGGAGAGGACGCATGAGAAATGCTAAAAAATGACAGGCCAATTCAGAAATCAAGCGATGATATGTTTAACCGAAAAAAATTTGCTGAGATAATTGCGCAATCTATACAAGGTTATTCTGGTTCCAGCTCATCAAGTTTTGTCTTTGGAATTTCAGGTGAGTGGGGTTCTGGTAAAACGTCAACTATAAATATGGTGAAAGAGATTTTGCTGGAAGAAGATAAGGACAACTTTAAGATTATTGAGTTCTCCCCCTGGTTTTTTCAAGGAACTCAGGGGTTGACTTATGAATTTCTGACACAGTTTGCAATTGCTTTAAATGGGGCAAGCCGACAATTTAAAGAAACCGCTTTAAAAGTTATGGAACTGGCCCAAGTCCTTAGACCACTTAAGTATCTCCCAGGCTTAGGCGGAATATTTAGGATGATTTTAGATGCAACTAAAGTTCTAAATTATTTTTTGCACAAAAACAAACAAACCGTGGAAGAAATCAAAAAAGACATAAGCGAAAAGATAAAAAGCAAAGGGACTAAATTTTTGATAATCATAGATGACATTGACAGGCTATCTAAAAAAGAAACCGTGCAGGTACTAATGGCCATTAGGTTCATTGCCGATTTTGAGAACACCTTTTATTTGCTTGCGTATGACCAGAAACTTCTTTCTCAAGCATGTGATTTAATACAACAGGATCACGGAGAAGAATTTGCCAAAAAGATAGTCCAGTTAGCTGTTCAGTTGCCCAGTTTCTCCAAGCAGGAATTAGCAAATATGTTTTGGCGTGAGCTTTGTAATGTAATTGACATAGGCAAATTAAAAATATTCCAAAGACAACGTCTTGAACAGTGGGGACATGAACCTCTTGAAAATTCATTTAGAAATCCCAGAGACATCATTCGCTTAATAAATACCTATTCGCTGAATTTAAAAAATGCTAAACAACAGCTGGATGTTATCGATCTTCTTTATCTTACCCTGATTGAAGTTCAGGGATACGAACTTTATGTCCACATTCGTAATAATAAATCGATTTATACAGCAGAAGGCGTGATGCCTCTAGCGCCCTCACCAAAATTGACGGATGAATGGGAAAATGAAGAGAAGAAACGCCGAGAGGCAATAAAGGCAAATATTGAAAGTATTATATCTAAATTAGGCTGGTTTGGCCCAATATCAAAAGAACTGCTATCAATACTTTTCCCCAAGATTAGGGAATGTCTTTCAGGGTATATAGACGCAAGGCGTAAGGAAGAAAGCACAGGATCATTAAGGTCAGATTGGCGCCTTGCGGCTCCTGAATGTTTTGATTCATACTTTTCGTTTTCCATACCGCCAGAAACAATAGGAAAACTGGAAATGGACATGATAATCCAGGCTTCTTTAAATGAAGCAGAGCTTGAGGGTGTATTCAAATCCTTTAAAGAAAAAGGGTTGTTGTACCCACTTTTTGATTCGCTCGAGGATCTATCAAACAACCCAAATTATAGTTTATCCGTAGAACAAATCAAACACCTCAGTTTTATGCTTGCCCAGGCAAGTGAGGAGGTAGATGTTACCGAAGACGTTCTTGGAATGGCTTCGAATATGGTTGCAAAATTTATCGAAAATACTGTAAATAACTTACCTTCCGAAGAAGATAAAAAAGAAGTTATAGACTATATTTTTTGTAAAGCAAGCCAAGCTAGTGAGAAGCAAATTACTTCATACCTGGCAGTTTTAACTTTTCTTTTTACAGGATTAAAAGTATTATTATTCTTTTCTCAAGAAACAATAGAGGAATATCTAAAGAGATTACTAAACTTATTCAAAGAAAAGCTCGATATTGGCACTTTTGTAAAATCAAGGAATTCTATGAGGATCCTCCTTAATTGGCAATTGTGGAGCGGAAAAGATGAGTATTTCAACGCTTTTCTGCAGAAACTGAAAGACAATAAGCTATGCTTGGTTCAATTTATAGACTCATCTGCCGATAAAATATTGGGCACTAGCGAACCTTGTGTTCAATATTCGATAAACATGCAATATTTTGAACAGCTGGGGCTAATCGACGTTATAATTAGCAATGCATCTGATTTGTTGAACATTGCAGAAGAGAACAGAGAACAATTGCTACATCCGTTGGAAGTTGAAAACTTTCTTAAAGCCTGCTTGCAACAGAGAGGTTCTGGCTAGGTCCTCCAGTTTTCCTCAAAAATAATGTCTTCGAAATCACATTGTTTCCCCACAATTGACGAAAAGGGCAACCACTCCGACAATCCCTTTTGGACAAGACTTTCATCAAGGGGGGGTTGGAATGGTTGTCCAGATACCAAAAGGAGTATGCGCTATCATCAAGCACAGTGCTGTGGTGATGTCCTAGATTAGTATGGTGTGTATATAATTTGTTTAAGTATGGCTGCGATAAAAAAGATTCTTTTGTATATTACTTTTTCGCCATGTTTTCAGTCCTTAAAGAACAAGCCTTGTGCATTCTCTTGCTCAACGTGACCTATAAGGCCCTTAAGCGAATTACCTTTGTATGATTCAAACACTTTTTGGTCTACTCGTTGGTAAAGCCATTTTTGTGATGTTAAGGCACTTACCCTTTCGCACCATGCTTTTATCGCCATATCTTTAGCTTTAGTATCTTCCCATATTCTGCCCTTTGTCTCGATAATCCAATATATTTCACCTTCATTGGAATATTGGACTACGATCCAGTCAGGATGATAAAAACCAATAGCACCGCTTGGTTTTAGGTAGTCTACCCTGAATTGGATTCCTGAGACGCCTTGTTCAGTTGTTCCGAGTGAAGCAAATCTAAGAACATCTGGGGCTTTATCAAGAAACTCAGCAAATTTACGCTCGTAGCTATTGTATGTTGCTACATAGTTGAATATAGTCTTACTTAATTGAAGAGGTGGCAGATCGCGGCGCCATGTAAAAGGTTTTGTTTGCGACAACTTGGAGGTGGTTTTTTGTAATTCTATGGGCTTGCGTTCGATTGTGAGTTTTGCAACCTCCTTGGCTAAAAAAACAGATATGGTCTCTTGAATCTCTGGCCTGGCCAGATGAGAACGTATGACTTCATTTCCCAAGTCGATCTTTTTCCCAAAACAGCCATTCGAAATATAATCGCGTACCTTTGGATACAATTCAGCAAACCGGTTGGGCAGCTTAGCTCTAGCTATAACCTTATTTGTGATACTGGCAAGCAATTTCTCAATTGTAGGAAGTTTGTCGATTGTAGTATCTTCCTCATGGACCTTGGTCTCGGTTATTACATCCTCAAATTTGAGCGGCACTCTAAACGGTTTCACCAAGAGGCTTTCATCATAGAGGGGTTTCAGTGTCTCAACGTCAAGGTCCGAGAGCTTCTGGAAGTTATATTCAAGACTGGGCTTCGCAATTGGGAAAGCGATATCATACTTTAACCGCTCTCTTATTGGCTCAATTGTGACGGGAAGAGGAGGGTCGGTTTTTGTGCTGGCAACACCAACTCCTTCCATTTCAAGCTGTCCTTTAAGATTGTCGAGAAGATTTTTGGTACCTAACACTTCCAAGGTTTGGGTATAGTCTGGTCCCACATTAGTCATTAGCCGAAGACCCCGACCAATCACTTGCTCAGGCAGAATTTCTGGCTTGGCTGTGAAGGGCCGAAGACCGAGGACAACCGAAACATTACGTACATCCCAGCCTTCCCGCAACATCAAGACACTCACGATCGCTTTGATTTGGTTATGAGGTTTATCAATATCACGAGCCGCTGCCCTTGCCTCATCCAACTGGCTTTTTGTAATCTCTCCCTGTTCATCAGTATGTATTACAAGTACTTCAGAATCATTGAAGCCAAACTCTTTTGTGTCTAGTAGGTATTTACCAATTTTATTGGCATGAGCTTTTTTCTCGGTCATGATGAAAAGCACCGGTTTTATCCCGAGTTTAGCGTAGACTCCATAGTGTTCTTTCCAACGCTGCACGGCAGCGCGTAACCAGTAGCCATACTTTTCGATTATGTTGTCCTTTGTAACATTGTCGGGGTCATCCTTAGGACATTGAGGATCTCCTTCTTTGGTTACGATAAGGGGGACTTTAACGATTCGGTCTTCAACTGCCTGAGCGAGAGGGTAATCCACCACATTCCATGGAAAGTACATGCCATTTTGGTCTTTAGGTGTGGCCGAAAAGTCCAACCAGAGCGTAAGCCCTTTTGGTAAAGTGTCATGTATCGTAAGCAAGGTTTGCGACCAAGCTAATTCCTCATTGTGAACGTGATGTGCCTCATCATTGATGACGACTATGTCTTTTAACGACTTTATGCGTTCGAGCATGGAACGTTGGCTTGATGCAATAATGTCTTTTGTTGGCTTGGGGCCAAGAATTGCTTCAATGGCATTGGCTGGCGTCCATTCTTCATCTCGCGATTCGTAGAGTTGTTGAATGTTTGTAAGGAACAAGTTACCTGTTGGATCTGGTTCCATGGCCTCCCCGCGTAATACAACCTTCAGTGAGAAAGCTCCTCGCCATTCAGGTGGAATTAAGGGGAGCTCATAGAAGATACTATTATCGGCAAAGTCCTTTTCTAATCGTTGATATACGATCACATTTGGGGCCACTATCAAAAAATTAGTGGATAAACTGGAATCTGGGACACGCTTCTTATGGAAGTAAGCCCAAACAATGGCCATTGCCATAACCCACGTCTTGCCAGAGCCAGTTGCCATCTTGAAAGCAAAACGACGCAAATCTTTGGGGGGTAAATCTTGCACGCCCTCACGATCTAGTTCGCGAATGTAACGGCGAAGCTGGCGACGACCGTCCAGTGTTGTTTGGAAATCAATATTATCTTGAAATAAACCTACTGTGTACTTTGTAGCGTAGGTTTGAATCAAAGCCTGTATATCCTGTACCTTTTCAATCTCGATGAGCCAAGCTAAAGTTTCGATAGCCTCACGCTGGCAAAACCAATACTTAAAAGTTGTATTGAAACCTGGAACATCATGGTCTTCCTCGAACCAATACTCAAATAACCGCTTAGTAACCTCAGAGGCGCCTACATAACGACTCTCTCGCCACGCATCTACTTTTTCTCGAATCTTTGGCACAAGAAGAAGCTTGCTTGGCCTTCGGCCCTCAGCGATGCGCCAGCCCGTCTCTTCACTCTCATCCTTAACAAGATGTTGCGTTGGCTTCTCCCATGGTAAACGTCCTGGAATTTCTGGTATGACACCTTCGTATTGTATGATGGGTTTTGGCATAGTTACTTCACCTCCACGTAAAAGGGCTGAGAGGTATCGTTGCCAAATATGTCAATCACCTTGACGATGATGCAATATTTGCCTGGACTATCATAGGTATGCGGTTCAGAGGTCAAATGCAATTTGCGTTCGCGGCGAGTGCGATAGGCAACCCAGCTCTGCATAAACGTATCGTTTTGAAAGTTCCAATCAATGGCCCAATAATCGATATAATCTGACCACTTTGTAATCTTGGAGCGAATGTCTTCCGGTATCAATTCATCCATATTGGGGGAGGCAAAATCCTTCAACTCGATCTGCACAGTGTGAGGGTGAGGACGCTTGATCTCGACCTCAAAATAAGCCAACTCGAAGAACTTGATGTCTCCTTTAGCCACGGCCTGCTCTTCCATCACCTCGCGAGGAATCTGCAACAAGAGTAGTTTAACCCCCCTTTGTCGTGCTACGTCGTGCATGATGCCTCCATTCCTGACATCGTTATTGGGCCCTGCAAGGCCCATTTCCCATTCCCAGCCCAAAATATGGAGCTCCTGTTGTTTAACAGCGACGCATTCTTCGAGCGCTTGGTTTATTTCATCGATCGTCACTGGTGCATCCACTGCGCCTATATGTACCATGGCTTTGCCTTTTTTGCCGTGCAGATGCATCAAGCCAGCCACAGGTTGGGCCCCATAGAGCTTGAGAATAAAGGCAAGGTATTCATAGAAGACCTGTTCGGTGCGTGATTTGTCGTCATCGTTGCCAAAGGTTACACCTTGCCAGTACTGTCGCTCGTATTTGCCAAGGTTGAGCACATCGAAAGGTTTGCAGTCCTCAATGTCAAGTAATCGTTTTCGCGTAACGTGAATGGCCCATCGAGACAAGTCACAGCCAATCCAGCGACGCCCAAGCTTCTCGGCAACGGCTAGAGTCGTTCCAGAACCGCAGAAGAAGTCGGCAACGAGGTCTCCGGAGTTGGAAGAAGCGAGGATGATTCGGTTCAAAAGGGCTTCTGGTTTTTGAGTGGGGAATCCCAGGAGCTCAGTAGCATGCAATCGAGCAACAGGGGTTACGTCAATCCACCAGTCTTCTGGAATTTTACCTTCCTCGGTGAGAATTGCACGTTTTTTAAAAATACCATGAGTTTCTCCAGTATCTCTCTTAACATAAGGTATTCTAATGTCATTTGGATTAAACAAATAACTATTGGTTTTTGAATATCTTAATATAACATCATGTTTATCTGGAAAATCCTTAGTTTGTCGCGATGGCCCAGTATAACACCAAATCAACTCATTTCTAAAATTACTTACTCCAAAAATCTCATCCATGATCACTTTTACGTAATGCCCTACATGCCAATCTAGATGCACATATATGGAGCCATTATCCGATAATAACTCTCTCATTAGCACAAGACGGTCACGAATCATTTGAAGATATGAACTTAAACCTCTTCCCCATGTGTCCCTGTAGGCTTTTTCTTCCAAGATTGACTGTTCTTTGGATACTTCCTCATCTGATTCCCCGATGGGTGCAGTGAACGAAAAGTCAGCTCCTGTTGCAAAAGGAGGGTCTATGTAAATTAAGTCAACTTTACCTGCAAACTTTTCCAGCAGTGACCCCATGACGAGCAAGTTGTCGCCCCAGATGAGTTTGTTTTTCCAACCTTCCTCAAAGGTGTCGCCTTCTTTGCCTTCGTATACATCAAATAGTGACATTTGAAGACCACTGTTCCTTGCCTCACGTTTAGCGCGGCTTTCGTTGATCGTTTCGATGACTTGAAAAGGCAAACTCACGCGCGGAACTTCTTTGAGGGTGCCATCTTCGTTGTATTTGTCGGACCATACCAACTCAGTTTTAGTAATCGCGATCTTGGCCATGCCAATCCTCCTTATTCTACTGTTGTAATAATGCCTTCACTACGGCAAAGCATCCTTAGGTCGCATTCTTTGCATATACTGGGCTCAGGTGGGGTTTTTATTTTGAAATCACGTGCCTGGATTTGTTGCACAATATCGTCGAAATGTCGGCCTGCCTCTTCTACCTTTGTGACGTTGTAGGGAAGAACCATAAGCGCATCTTCCTTGCGCTGTTCGGATGTCCAGTAGAGAAACAATCGGTCAACACGGCATCCATGGCGTTGTTCCAGTATGTGTGCGTATGTGCATAGCTGGCGCTCATATGCGGCATGTAGCTTAGGGTTGTTCTTGGGTCGTGGTGAGGTCTTAAAGTCTAGTAGTTCTAATTTACCGTCTCCCCCCATAAGGAGGTCAACTTTTCCCACTAGGATGTATCCATCCTTTTCGAGTGATACATCAACTTCTGTTTGTACTATGCGCTTCATGTCCTCGCGATTTTGACGAAAGTAATTTATAACTTGATTAAACGCTGCTTCTTTGGCCACATCACTGATCCGTCGCACATCGCTCATTGACAGAAAGCGGAAGGTGTTATCAAAGATAGAACGGATACGTGATTCGTCAAGCGTGTCGAGACGACCTTCAAGGGCTGTACGGTGAATTTCTTCGATGGTTTGGTGGACGAGCAAGCCGAAGAATATTACAGCAGATCGCGATGGCGTAAAATCGTATTCTCGGAAAAACTGATATTGGCGCGGACAGGTCTCGTAAATTTGCAGATCGCCGGTAAAACTATAGGTTTTCTTGACCGGCATGTGTTCGCGTAGTTCAAATCGTTGTTTAGCAAGGAGATCCTTCTCAACATAGGGCCATTGTGGAAGCCCCTGCCAGATTGGCGCAAAGTAGTCCTTGGGTTGGTCATGGGCTGTAAGCACAAGCACTTTCTGTGGGCGGGAAAAGGCGACGTAGTGTAGACGCATCCTGTCGAATTGGGTTATCTTGTTTTCCGGCTCGAAGGGTGGGCGCCGATAGTAAGGGCCGAGATCTCGATCTATACCCTTAGGGCTTGGGAGTCGCGTGCCGAGAGAGTCTACTATCACTACGGGAAATTCAAGTCCTTTGGCTTGATGGATGGTCATTATTTGAATGTATCCCTTTGGAAATGGCCTGTCCTGGTCTTCATACTCATTGATTCCGCCATCGAACAACAAACGTAAAAAGCTGTTGAAGAAGTTTGAGCGGATGCCTTCACGGTTGCGAAATGAGATTACGGTGTAATGATAGTACCTCTGAAAAATGTTTAAAAGCTGGGAAAAAATTGCCAGATTATATGCGATATTTTCATCTCGGACGGCACTTCGAAAGGGTTCATGGGCAAGAAGTTTATAAAAGTAATCCGAAAGACGCAGGTCAGAGGCCTTGCCTTCCTCAATGTCGGCAATTTCCTTATTCCAATCAGTAAGTGCCTTTGCAAGGGGATTTGGTTGACCATAATTACTAGCAAGATCCTTGATTGCTTCATCTATATATTGGGCAAGTTTTTGGACCGTTCTTGACATTTGTCCTCGATTATCATTGTACCATCCCAAGATTACAGCGAAACACGCTGCCATGAGACGAACTTCCGGAATATAAAACCAGGCGCGTGCACGAGGGCAGAAAACCGGAATGTCCTTAGCTTTAAGCATTTTTATGTAATGGCCACTATGTTCTTCCCGTACGCTATGAAGAAGAATTGCCACTTGGCTGTAGTCCTTAATGACATCGTTTTTTTTAAGAAATTCCACAAAGTCCGCTAGACGTGTCGCCTCGTCGTTTCGATCTGAACCCCATATGGCAAAGACAGCGGGGTAGGTGGGGTGTTGCGCAGCATGATTTGCCTCGATCTTTTTGTTGTATCTGAAGTCAGGGCCATTAGGATTTGTCCAGTTGATTGACGCCATCCATCGATCGTATCGTTCTACAATATCGCGATGGGATCTATAGTTAATCGTGAGTTTTATTATCTTGCAATTAGGAACATGCTGAGGAAACTCCAAAATGTTTCGCACCGTAGCGCCACGGAACCGATAAAGACTTTGGTCCTCGTCTCCAACGACGCATAGATTTCGACCTTGCTCGGTCAATTTCAATAAAACTTGTTCTTGAATATAATTGGTGTCCTGGTACTCGTCAACGAGGACATAACGGAGGCCTTGCCTTACAGTGCCTGCAATCGCAGGATCATTTAAAAGATCGAGGACAAATCTCTGAAGATGTGCGAAATCTGTCCGATTGGCCTCTATAAGGGTATCTTCGTAACGTTGGTATGCTTGTCCTATTGAGGAAATAAATGGGTTACCGGAGTCGATCAATTCCTTTGGATCTATAAGCTCTTCGGTTATCCGGTTAAAATACCGCTGAGCACCTTCAACTGCAGTCCAGCGTGTCTTCCATCGGTTCAGGTATAGACCATCCTTTGGAGCTTTAATGATCTGATAAAAGTGCTCAAAAATAAATAGTTGTTGAGTCAGATCATCGAGGGTTTCGTAGTTATGCCCCAGTCTGGTGTGATGTCTATATTGCATAAGAATGCTATTACATAAACCATGTATCGTCGAAACAGTAATTTCAGAAAGGTCTTTATTATAACCTACTTCGCGTGCAACTGATGCCAATCGATCGCGCATTTCAAAGGCGGCCTTTTCCGTAAATGTACAAAGTGCAATTTCCCGCGGTATAGCTTTCTCGTGTATAAGTAGATTTAGAGTACGTAGGACAATGCTGAAAGTTTTACCCGAACCAGGCCCAGCAATAACAAGCAACGGACCATCCAAGTGACCAATTATTTCACGTTGAGCGTCATTCAGGTTAGGATAATGTTTTAGAATGGTAGGGTCAATACTCACAAGCAATTACACCTCACAATAATACAATTTCCATCTCATATGCCAAACTTGCAAATGTACCTAACAAACTTATTGAAAGCGACAGTCACAATAATGCAAGCTGGGGTTGCATTTGACTCAATAGGTTTGAATAAATCTTATCCATAATCAATCGGGACCTCTGGCATCAATCAATTTCTTCACACTTTGCACTAATAGGTTTTATTTCCAAAGATGTTTCAGTAAGAGGATTTTCTAGCCAGTGATCTATTGACTTTTTATGGAAACGCCAATGACGACCGATTTTTTGGCAGGGGATTTTATGTTCGCGAACCAACTTATAAAGAGTTGATGTCGAGATTTTTAAATAAACAGACAGCTCTTCAATAGTCAATACCTCGCTATGTATTTCATTCAATAAAAGCACCCCTCTAATTAAATAATAAACTGTATATAATTTATAATTATTAGCAGTTAATGTCAATAGTGGTCAAGTCCTTAATCTTCTGTAAAATTGCCCTCTGATTAAATTTAGGGTTAAACTCCCGCTATAATTGGAGCTACTCTGCCCATCTTGCACTGTTGTTCATGTTTCTGTCCCTGTTCCTGTTCCTGTTCCTGTTCTTTCCATTCCCAATATTCATCCATCTCGAAGTACTTCTTGCCGGTAGACCATGCCTCGTCCTGTTCCATCAACAACGCTCCCATCAATCTCAACGCCGATTCGCAGTTAGGAAATATCCGGATCACGCGTTCCCTCCGCCTTATCTCCTGATTCAGCCTTTCTTGTCCGTTTGTGGTCCGAAGCCTCTTCCTGTAGCGTACCGGAAGGCTTAAGACTGCTACGGAATCGTCAAAGCCGTCCTCCAGGATGTCCATAGCCCTAGAGGCTTTCGTTGAAAACACTTCAAGCGTCAAATTCAGAATATGTCGTGCCGCAGATATGTCAGGTGCTTCAAAGATCGCCCTGAGGTATGACTTTAGGTCTTTCTGCATGTTCTTGGGACATGAGTCTAAAATATTTTTGGTGAAGTGAGTCTGACACCTCTGCCAGGTAGATCCTTGAAAATACCTCTCTACGGCGTTGACCAATCCTCCGTGATTATCCGATATCACCATATCGACCCCTTTAAGCCCTCTTGCCTTTAAGTCCTTGAAAAAGTTGGACCAGCTTTCCTCAGTCTCGCTATTTCCTAACTCCATCCCCAAGATCTCCCTATATCCTTCCTGATTAATGCCCGTAGCTACAAGCAAGCTAAAGGGCCTTACCTTGATGACAATGCCATCCAAGATCAAAAAGGGGTAAGTGGTCTTGGATAAATCCCTATCCCTCCAGGATTTAAGTGAAACATCAAGATCTTTACAAAGCTGCGATATGGTCGATGCCGAGCATGTGTCCCGCAAAGCTCCTCCGTTATCCTGGCGACCTTTCTGGTCGAAACTCCATTTACGACCATCTCCATCAAGGTGGCAATCAATGCTTTTTCGCTTCTTTGGTAGCACTCAAATATATCTGTGGTGAAAATGCCGTCCCTTATCTGAGGTACTCTTAATGTCAAGGTCTTAACTTCGGTGGTTAGATGCCTTTCCTTATATCCGTTTCGCATTCCCTTTCTTTCATCCGTGCGTTCGTAAGGTTCTGCATTGATCTGTTCGGTTCTCTGTTGTTCCAGAAGTTGATTTGTAAATTGTTCTACGACTTTCTTCAAGCTTTCGTCGTTGCCGGAAAATAGATGGTGCAAATCCTCCTCATTCAAGGTAATATAATATTGGGTCATCGTCATCCCTCCGATAGTTTAGGTTTGTGACAACTTTATTCTATCAGAGGGCGATGACCCCTTCAAATTACTTTAGAAAGGTGTCATCCTAAATTTTACAGATGATATCATACGTAACTGTCAATAGTTTTTAATCAAATTTGTTTAGCTATATGCTATATGTACGAAGATTGTAATTGCTCATTACTTGTCATGTTGTTTTTGATAAGGGCGTAGGATAACAAGTGTGGCTTTTTAAAATATATAGAGAGTAGTTTCTCTCACTAACATATCACTGGTGATATTTTCTTTTAGTGCTCAAGATATCTCACACAGGATAATATTATTGAGGTAGCATTGTCTATCTCACCTAATTTATAGTCAATCTCATGAAAAGGTTAAGGTTGTTTCATACTCTCCAGGTTCACCAGAGTCATCTTCCCAGGTGACTTTAAATTCGAAGGGTGGGCTACAGCCAAGCTTAATGCCTGTCATATAGGATATTTCTGAATCCGGGCCTATCAATATAATTTCCTGCTGATCAGGGACAATAGCAGGATGCTCCAAAATTGGCTTCCCATCGAGCGTCGCTTTTACATTGCGTGCTGTTCCTTGTCCAGAATTATTGATAACCAAACGATAGTTATTTCGTTCAACTTTCCGCAGCTCTGCCTTCAAATTCGCTTTCCGGCTTTGAATGGCTCGATCTTGTTCGCGTGCCTCCTCAATTTGTGTAATGCGTTCTTGCATCTCAATTTGTTCTTTTTGCAATGTCAAGCTATTTTTATTGGCGCGAAAACTAAAATATACAGATAATAGCGATACCAAAATTGCACCTATGGCTATTAAATCGGAAATTGCCACCTATTGCACCTCCATCGAAAGAGATAACAATTTTTGAAAGTCCTAAGGTAGTTATAAAATTTTACGGCCAACTTGTCACCAACTCTCCATCAGGCGACCTCAATTCCGCAGGGTCTCCATCATTGTTCCATATTACGCGGGAAACCAGCACCTTTTTCTGCGTTTTCCGGAATTTCCGAAACTGCGGACGTGCCTCCAAACGCCGTTGATGCAGAAAGAACCGCCACCAAAAGCAGCAGGAGGCAGACGCCTCCTGACATTAACCTGTAAAAACGCCTCATGAAGCATCTACCTCCTGCACATGCGATTTTAGGATCAATTATGTCTAAAAAAATATGCCACCCCACCCATATCTTTGCACACCAACCCCAGCTCTTTGAGCCTTATCTCCATGGCCTGCATGGAGACCAAATAGCGGCGGGCAAGGGCCCTTAGGCTGTATCTGTGCGCCTCACGGGCCAGGAGCTTTTTGGGCATCAAAAACTCCGCGGCGAAGGCATTGGCCAAATATTGTCATTTTCTATATTTCCGAATCCGTACGGGGAAATGCATGCGTTAGACACCATTTATGACCTTCGACCTCCCTCGATTTTCACGAATTTCCCCTCAAGGGTGTTGAATCCTAACTACGGTTCATGGTAATATTAATCGTGCCTAAGACGGACCTGTAGCTCAGTAGGATAGAGCGACGGCC
>Ga0209508_1002022_pt1 | contig 14262 bp, 15 predicted proteins | sample AD_UKC129_MetaG_FD_184427 | JGI IMG/M metagenome (GOLD analysis project Ga0209508, IMG submission 184427) | Active sludge microbial communities of municipal wastewater-treating anaerobic digesters from Canada - AD_UKC129_MetaG (SPAdes) (version 2) | ecosystem: Engineered > Bioreactor > Anaerobic... | reverse complement strand
GCGGCATGACCGTGAGCATGGGGCAACTTGTTCAATACTCTGATCGTTCCTTAAGATTCCTTGCCTTGGTTCACAACACCATACGGGGTGCTGCAGGCTGTGCCGTACTAAATGCCGAGATGTACGAGGCGACGAACAAATTACACCCATAATTTTGGAGTTCTGCATTTTCTGAACGTTATTCAAGTTCTACAGAAACCTTGATTATGAGAGATTTCAAAGGCCTATGCAAATGGATCGACGACACGTCAAAGATTCCTGAGTCTGTTCAAAACTTTAGAGCACAGCTACGGTCATCTGCATACACATTTAAAGATGTTAAAAAACCTAATAGCTCAAAGTATATCGGTGTGTTTAATCTGCTATTTAGAAACGAAGCCAAGGATTTCTACAGAAATGCGCCCATATCATTTAACGAACTCGAAGATCACCACATATTCCCGAAAAATTTTGTACGGCGGCACAATGCAGATGTGGAGTGGGACACCGTATTAAACAGGACCTTGATTCTAGATAAGACAAACAGAGAGATTTCCAATAAGAGCCCTGCAGAATTTATAATGCAAAGCATAAAGAACCGTGTAGAAGCAGGGAAAATCTCAGAATACCAAGCAGAAGCTGACTTAAAAGAGTCCCTAAAAGCACACTTTATTGATGAGGAAATGTACCTTATCCTTAAAGGAACAGATGACTCCCTTACCACCGAACAAATAGAAGTAAATTTCACGCGTTTCATAGAAAAAAGAGAACAACTCATAAACGAGAGAATTCAGTCGTTGATAAATTAATGGAAACATGGTCTTACCTATTTCTTTCTTGAATAGATCTGCTAATTAAGATCTGAGGAAAACATCAACTCCAAGAAGACATTAGAGGTATTGGCATTACAAGAATAGGCACTACTATACTGGTATTATCAAACCAGTAACCTCTGTCCACATGCGATATTTTTGGGCACAGGTATGGAAGAACACTTTTTTCAGTGTATATTTCTGGCAGCTGGCAGCGCTTAGACATCCAGATTAGTGGGAAACTTTTCAATATCCAATGTAAGTACTATTGCATTGCAACTTAAAAGGAATATGGTAGCCTGAATAAAGGTTCTTCATTTTTGAGCATAAAATGCCAGGGAGGTCTAATCATGAAAATAAGCGGGGTCAGAATCCATAATTTTCGATCGATAAAAGATCAATCGTTTACCTTAAAAGATTTTTCACTTTTAGTAGGTGCGAATAATTGCGGTAAATCTAATATTATTGATGCAATAAGGCTCTTTTACGGAAAAAATGTTAAGTTCGTCACTGAAAATGACTTTCCCAAATTCGACACCACCGATAAAAACAGTTGGGTCGAGATGGAATTTAAGCTAACTGATCACGAATACAAAACCCTTGATGACAATTATAAACAACCTGGAAACAAATTAAAGTTGCGCAGATGCTTCTTTGAAAATGGCGAAGTTAAATCTGATAGCCAGAGCAACATATACGGATATAAAAAAGACGAATTATCTAAAGACCTTTTCTATGGCTGGAAGAACGTCGCACAAGCAAAACTAGGGAATATCATATACGTTCCAGCAACAAGCGAAGTCAATGACTACACAAAGCTGACAGGGCCTTCTCCATTTCGCGATTTGCTTGATTTCGTAATGACAAATATTGAAACAAGCGATGCTTTCCAATCATTTTTAAGCTCCTGCAATCAATTCATGGAAAATTTGCACAGCGGACAGTTACCTCAAGGTTTTTCAGTAATGGATTTGGAAAATCTTATCACTTCGGAACTAGAAGATTGGCAATTTAGATTTAATATCGGTATCTCTGAGCTTAAACCTAAGGACATCATAAAGATGATGTTTTGTCCTTCCTTAACAGATGAATATCTTGAAAACAAACCAGTTGATATGGATTACGTGGGGCAGGGCTTGCAAAGGCATCTAATTTATGCCCTTATCAAGGCGTCAATAACCCTACCCAAACCACAAGAAGACCCAATTAAGAATCACCAATTTTCACCAGATTTGACGCTAATCTTATTTGAAGAACCAGAAGCATTTCTTCATCCACTGCAGCAGGAAACGCTCAACAGGAACTTATGTCAGCTTGCACAAGAGGAGAATCAGCAAGTACTAATTTCCACGCATTCACCACATTTTGTTAGCAAAAACATCAACAAACTAGAAAGCATTATAAAGTTGAACAAACAATCAGGAGAAACTTTGTTAAAGCAAATAGATGAGCCGGTAATGAACGAGATCATAGAGGGCAATACTGACTTTAAGAAGATTGTTGATAAGCGTAATACGAATGGATCAAATCAAAACAGTGCTATTGATGAAGACGACGAAGAAAGAGAGAAAATTTTGTATATGCTCTATTTAGACCCTGATAGAGCTTGCTCCTTCTTCGCAGATAATGTACTGATCTGTGAAGGAATAACTGAAAAAGCGTTTATAGATTACCTTTTTGAACAAGGCAAGATCTCCTTTAAAGAAAAGGCCAACATAATCAATGCTGGAGGTAAGTATCAGATACCCCGGTTCATGGATCTTTTTCAGGCTTTGGGCATAGAGTTCGCAGTTTTGTTCGACGGAGACAATGATAAAAAGAATCACGAAGCGATTAACAATTACATTGAAGAACAATGCCATAAAAATGGAGTTCCTGTACACAAGTTTTCTAAAGATTTGGAAGATTTTCTTGGAGTGGAGCGTGTATCAAATAAGAAAGACTACCTGAAGCCCTTAAATCTGCTGTGGAAATATGAGCATAATTGTATTGACGAGAAGAAGGTAAGAGATTTTATTAGCCTAGTTGAGAGTTTAGTTGCTCTGCCAAAATAGTATTCATAGTATTGTTTATAGATCTACAGCCGTTTATACGTGTAACATTTTGCTATTTTTTGTCATTATCATACACGCATGAAACCTCGTTGAATAGGAATCGTCTTTGAGTAAAGCAAAAAGTTCTTCTTAAATAACCTTTTTATATCTTTTTGCCCTTCTGAGTTGTTTTATTAGTTAGATGCGGCTAAAGTGGTGTTATGGTGGACGAAATAACACTCATAGATAGGATTAAGCACGGTGACAGACGCGCGCTGGACACCCTAATTAAAACTTATTACCAAAGCGTCTTTGCATACTTCTACTACCATACGCGAAACCGCGAAACGTCCATGGACTTAACGCAGGAGGTATTTGTTAAAGTGGTAGCCTCAATTGAGACATATGAAAACAAAGGTAGATTTCGTTCATGGCTTTTCACCATCGCCGTGAACCACCTCAGGAACCACTGGAAATACCAAAGTACTCACCAAGAGTACCAATTTGAAGAAGAAAGTGAAGAGGATGCAATAAGTGATTGGGAAAACATAACTGAGAGTACGAACTTACTCAATGCTCTTTCGCAGATTCCCGCTGATCAAAGAGACTGCATCGTGCTGAAGTACTACTACGGTTTTACCAGCAAAGAGATAGCAGAAATACTCAAAGTTAAGGAGACAACTGTGAAAGCTCGCATTCGCTACGGACTTAGCAAGCTGGGCAATCTGCTAAGGGGAGATGAGGAAAATGGAGCATAGACCTAATGAAGAAGAGCGCATAACAAAGCTCTTTAGAGAAGTTAGCATACCGCAGATCCCAGAGCAGGAAATTGAAAAAGTGACCATGGTAGCTGCCGATTATTTGCCTGTGGGAAGAAAGAAAGTGAATCTGTGGGACATTGCCCTATTGGAACTGGGTAATACATCAATTCTTCTGTGGATTGCCTGCGCTGCTCTTATGGCAGGCTGTGTTTTCTTCATAAGCACGTCAAAATCCTCTCTTTCTGCTGCGGGCATTTTTGTAGCCATGACACCTGCCCCACTGTTTTTAAGCCTAATTGAACTTATGACTACCAGGACACCTGCCGTAGTTGAACTGGAAAAAGCATGCAAATACAACGTAAACCAGCTTTACGTTGTGAAGGTAATGATAGGAACAGTCTTAAATGTAGTCATTTTGGCTTTGCTCGTCACTTTTACAGCACACAGCCTAAACAGCCCTCTAAAGATGTTCCTTATGGGCTCTTGCACAATGCTTCTCACAGGTTTTCTGGCCTTGTTGATTGCCACAAAATTTGGTCAATCGCTGCCATTAATGGGCGTGTTAGGCGGGTGGATTGTTGCAACGTCCATACTCTTTGCAAGCAGCCAAGAACTGTCAATGGCACTCTTGAACATGGAACTTAAGCCCCTACTTGCCATTCTTGTGCTAAGCATTGCGCTATTTGCCCATGGCGTGCACATCTTTAGCCGCGAGTTAACAACCTTAAGTTTAGGAGGAATAAGCTGATGCAACTCAGAACGAACAACCTAACCAAAAATTTTGGAGACAAATGTGCCGTGGACCATGTAAGCTTAACCTTCGAACGCGGCGTTTATGGCCTACTGGGACCAAATGGCGCAGGAAAAACCACACTCATGCGTATGTTGGTGGACGTGCTGCCGCCATCCTCAGGCAAAGTAACCCTGGATGGTGTGCCCATAAAGGAACTGGGAGCAAAGTACAGGGACATCCTCGGCTACATGCCACAGGAAATTGGCTATTACAGAGATTTCACAGCAAGACGTTTTCTCCACTACCTCAGCGCCTTAAAGGGGCTGGACCCAGAGTATGCAAACCGCAGAATAGATGAGCTTTTGGATTTAGTAGGCTTGGCCGATGTAAAGAATAAAAGGCTTGGTCAGTTCTCTGGCGGCATGATAAGGCGCATTGGCATCGCTCAGGCGCTGCTTAATGATCCCAAGATCCTTATTCTGGATGAACCCACAGCAGGCTTAGACCCTAACGAGCGCATACGTTTCCGGAACATCCTCTCCGAACTTTCCGAAGACCGCATCGTCATACTTTCCACACACATCGTCTCCGATGTGCAGTCCATAGCAGGGCAAGTCATCTTGCTCAAAGAAGGGAAAGTTATTAGCTACGATACCACAGAAAACCTGCGTCGCTTGGTTGAAGGAAAGGTATGGCTTGCCACTGTGGACCACAGCCGACTTAGTCAGTTAAAGAAACACTATCCCATTGGCAACGTACTTCAAAAAGATGACCATTTTGAAATACGCATAGTAAGTGACACAAAACCACTTGATGATGCTACAGCGGTCGAGCCTTCTTTAGAAGATGTCTTCGTTTATGTTTTTGGAGGAGAGGAAGAATGAACTTGGTTGGTGTGGAGTTCAAGAAAATTGTTTCAAAGAAGCACCTATGGATAATAACTTTGCTGCTTGCTCTTTTCTATGCTTTTCTTGTCTTAAATCCTGCAGACAACTTCAGTGTGGTTTACACAAAGAAGCCGTTGGAGCCCGTGTTCCAAGAGATAATGGATGCCGCTTATGACCCACAAGTCCAGGAATACGTAAGCAAACATGGCTTCACAGTAAGCTTTGACGATCTTCAGCCAATAATTTCCCCCAAAATAGCGCAGACCATTGAGCAGTACAAAGGGGAAAAGTACAAAGGATACGACGTTGAAGAGAGACTAAAAGAAGAAACAGCTCTACGTATTGAAAGTTTGGTTGAGCGAAACGTCACGATAAGGGAAAGAATAGAAGAACTAAAGAATGCGCCCGACACACCGCTCAACAGATATTTGCTTCAGCAGTACACCCACATGCCAAAGATGGAGCCAAACCTAACACGCTGGGACAACTGGATAGATATTAACAAAACCATGCTCCCCTTAATCATAGCCTTCGTAGTTTTACTTGGCATATCAGGTGTTTACAGTGATGAGTACGCAAGCAAGATGCATGGCATATTACTCACGACAAAAAACGGGAGGAGTAAACTTTTCTGGAACAAGCTGTTGGCAAGTTGCTTATTTGCCAGTTTGTGCGTGCTCATATTCCAAAGTTTTGCAGCGCTTCTTTACATGCATGTCTATGGCTTACCTTTTAAGAACACTCCCGTTAATAGTCTGACTACTTTTTACATGATGCCTAACACCATGTGGGCTCTGCAGTTTTACGTTTGTCAGCTCATAGGCTCTTTACTTGGAGCAATAGTGCTCACAGCAGTTACACTGTGCATATCATCCTTCTGCAGAAGCAGCTTGGTCAGTTTGTTTCTTTCAGGTGTTTATTTCGCTCTAGGTGCCATTTGGTCAAACACCTTCGAAGGAGGCTTTATAAGCTCCTTTGCTTCTTTGCCCGGCGAACTCAGCACGTTCTCATTGATGTCACTCACTGATGTTTTGGGAAATGCAAAGGTGTTCATTGTTGGAAACAGTGCCATCCCCACTGCTAAGCTAACCATCGTGGCCCAAGCAATTATCTTTATTGTTGCTATCATTTTGAATTACTTCTTCTATACACGTAAGGAGATGGGCGCATGAACAACAAAAGGGGCAGTCGAGGACATTTATTCCGTACTGAGCTGTGGGCACTCGTAACAGACGGCGGGACACTACTTATCTTCTTAGCCTACATGGTGTTCGCATTTGGTGCTTGCTTCTCGGGAAACTTTAGGGATACGTGGATGCAGGTTATCAACGGGGACATTTTTGTTACCTTGACCAACCTTTACATGCCTTTCTTTTTAATGGCAGCCATATTATTGGTTATTTCGCCAATTTTCGCGGGGGATAAGAAAAGTGGCGTGGAAGAAATAGGTGACACATGCTTCTACGGCAAACACGCTTGGAAAGTATGCAAGGTACAAGCAGCGCTTCTTTACATCCTCGTCCTGTGCAGCGCCGGCTATGTCTTCACGCTTTTCATATCACTGTTTAGCAAAACACCACCTAACTTCACTCAGCGTGTCTTTGAGTTAGGGAACTCTGGCGTCGTTATGACAAATGCGCAATTCTACCTTTTCAGCTTTGTATTGCAGTACATTGGTTTGCTGTTTTTGACATCCATTGTACTGGCTGCCTCTTCCAAAAGCGATGATCCCATAATACCTTTGGCAGTGGGAGCCTGTTTATGCGGCTTTGAACTTGCTTTCGATTTTGTTGTCTTTTCACCAATTTTATGGGAATTTAACCTGTTTAGGCTCCTAAAGCCTTTCACCATATTGGTTCCCACTACGCTTTTTACCTCTCCTCTCAAAGCCATCTTAGCTGTAAATAGCACATTCGTGATCTTAACAGCATTGCTTTTGCAGGTTACATTGAACGGCACCCTAAAGGAAGAACCAAAACCTCAGCCGGACTTGATGCAACGCAAAACGTAATTTGTGAGGCCCTTTAGCACGGCGTGCAAACGTTTCCCTGTTAGAATTAATCTGGATAAACTTTTATTGGGAGGTACGCCGTGCTTGAAAACATCCTCACTGAAAAAGCGATTCGTATTAAAGCTCAGGTAACAGATTGGCAAGAAGCTGTACGTATGGGTGGGGAGCTCTTAGTAAATGCAGGATTTGCCAAACCAAGTTACATTGAGGCCATGGTCGAAACAGTAAAGCAGCTCGGCCCATACAGCGTCATAGCACCCGGCATTGCCATGCCCCACGCAAGGCCTGAAGCAGGTGTTTTAAAACCAGGCTTGAGTTTGGTAACGCTGGAAACCCCTGTGGAGTTCGGTAACAAGGAAAATGACCCCGTGGACATTGTGGTTTCGTTTTGCGCCACCGATAACACATCACACATACAAATGCTCGCTGAGCTTGCTCAGTTGTTGGGCAGTGAGGAAGCAGTAACCGCAATAAGAAATGCAAAGGAGGTGAGCGAAGTAACCCAGTTACTGATTAACTTCCAGTGGTCATCCTAAAAAGGAAAGTGTGAGAAGTCCATTAGAAAGTGCATGTTCTCCTTAATACTACCTTAACCTCCTTTGCGATCTTTTGCCTTATAGTAACCTCTAATAAACCTTTAGGAGGTGACCTTTAATGCGGTTTACAGTACTCGCAGTCAGAGAACGTTACTCGACTGCAAGAAGCAGTTCCACCCCACAGAATCCCATTGTTTCATCGGAGGCCACTCTAAAGTGGCACAGAACGACTCACCTCCTTTGGCGCTGGCGCAGCGCATAATACTCTTTTCCCGTTAGAAAAGCAAAGCATTTTCTGTTTCCCAAAGACGTTTGAACCGTATTTAGAAGCGTTTACACTCTCCGGATTACGTAAGTTTTTCAGTATGAGTTATACCAATAAACCACACATGCGACTTAATTTTTCAGCCTTTGTAAACAGCTCAACAAAAACGTTTGTTTCCACTGACTCAGTCCAGACTTTGTGCATGACAAATGCGAGCGGTGGAGCATCTAATGGCCAATCAGGCGTGAGTTTTCCAATAAAAGGGAGGTCTTTTATCCATGATTACCAATGAAAAGGCGAAGTTCGGCGAGTTTGGAGGACAATACGTACCCGAAGCAGTTATGCAGGCACTCATTGAACTGGAAAAAGAGTTCAACAAGGCGAGAAATGATCAGCAGTTCATAGAAGAATACCGCTATTACCTACATGACTACGATGGACGACCTACCCCACTTTACTACGCTGAGAACCTGACAAAACAGCTGGGTGGAGCAAAGATTTACTTGAAGCGAGAAGACCTGAACCACACTGGTGCGCACAAAATCAACAACACACTGGGGCAAGCCCTACTGGCAAAACGCATGGGAAAGAAGCGCATCATCGCAGAGACCGGTGCCGGGCAGCACGGTGTTGCTACGGCCACAGTGGCAGCACTGTTCGGTATGGAATGTGAAATTTTCATGGGAGCGGAAGACGTGCAGAGGCAGCGTTTGAACGTTTTTCGCATGGAACTTTTAGGAGCCAAGGTGAGAAGCGTGACTTCGGGGAGCTCCACACTCAAAGACGCTGTGAACGAGGCAATAAAAGACTGGGTTGAGCACATTGACAACACATTTTACCTCATCGGATCAGCGGTGGGACCACACCCTTACCCGCTCATGGTTAGGGAGTTCCAAAAAATCATCGGGGAAGAAGCTCGGGAGCAAATACTTCAGAAAGAGGGGCGCCTCCCAGATTATGTCCTTGCTTGTGTAGGTGGAGGCAGCAATGCCATTGGCATATTCTATCCATTTGTGAAAGACACTCAAGTTCAGCTCATCGGTGTTGAGGCAGCCGGCAAAGGCTTGGACACAAACTTGCACGCAGCCACATTCAACAGAGGCACTGTGGGCATCATTCATGGCATGAAGACATACCTTTTGCAGAGTCCAGATGGTGAAATCACAGAACCTTACTCCGTGGCTGCCGGCCTTGATTACCCGGGCGTGGGGCCTGAACACAGCTACCTAAAAGACATAGGCAGAGCCAAATACGAAAGCGCCACGGACGAGGAAGCATTGGCAGCCTTTGAACTCCTATCCCGTGTAGAAGGTATCATCCCAGCCTTGGAGAGTTCTCATGCTCTGGCTTATGCTGTAAAACTGGCACCAAAGCTTGGTAAAGACAAAATCATCGTGGTAAACCTGTCAGGCAGAGGAGACAAAGACGTCCAGCAAGTGGCAAAAATGAAAGGCATTGAGGAAATTTAGGTGGAAACAAAGGAGGATCATGCCATGGAAAACAAGAACACCAGATTACAAAAAACCTTTGAGGAAATGCAACGTGAAGACAGAAAAGCGCTCATTGCCTACATCACAGCAGGTTATCCGGACCTACAGAGCCTCAGTGATATCGTCCAAGCTTTGGAAAAGGGCGGTGCTGACATGGTGCAAGTGGGAATCCCTTTCTTAGACCCGGTGGGAGACGCCCCCATAGTTCAAGTGCTTTCCAAAAGAGCCGTAGAGAATGGTTTCACTGTGGAAAAGTTCTTTCAAGCTCTGAAAGAACTAAGAATGAGCACTACCCTGCCCCTGCTGCTCAGAGCCTATTACACCACCATATTCGGTTATGGCGAAGACAGGTTCGTAGAGGGGTGCAAAGAAGCCAGCATAGACGGAGTTGTGGTTCCCGATTTGCCGCTTGAAGAAAACGGTGCATTGAAGTCAAAACTGGACACCATTGACGTGCCACTCATACCCATAGTAGTTCCCGCACCCATGGAAAGGATAAAGGCTATTGTGGAAAGTGGTGGAGGGTTTGTCTATTTGATGATGGCACCGGGAGAAAACCAAAGAGCGTTCGTTGACCAGCTTAATGACTTTGCAAACCAGATCAAACAGATTACAAAACTGCCTGTTTGTCTGGGCATTGAGCTGAGAGAACTAGCATTTGCAAAGCAGCTTATCAACAACGCTGACAGCGTTGACGGCATACTCATTGGAGACGTTCTCATGGGAACTTTGCAAAAAGCATGTGACAACAAGAATCCCGGGCAATTACCAACAGAAGAACTTACACAGGTTGTTGAATATTTCAGCACCTCCATGGTACCAAGAAGATAAGACAACATGATGAGAGGGCAGCGGCATCAGACGGTTAACTGGGTATAAACTTACATAAAATGCGGTAAAGTATGAAGATATTAAGCTTCTTAAAGGAGGCATTAGCTGAATGGAAATAGAGTTCTTCCACGATGTTCTTTGTGCCTGGTGCTATGCCCTCTCCCCACGCTTAAGGCGTTTAACTGAGGAGTTCCTTGATATTCAAGTGATACACCGCAGCTTTCCGCTGGCTCCCCAGCCAGAGGACATTGCCCACATGTTTGGCAGCAAGGAAAAAGGCAAGAAAGACATACTTAACCACTGGAAAGCCGCCAACATGAATGATGACGAGCACCGCATAAACGCAGAACTCATGGAGCAAAGGGATTTTGACTACCCCTACTCCACTCCAGCTCTATTGGCCTGCAAAGCAGCTGAAATGCAAGGTGGTCAAGAAATGCACTGGAATTACTTCGATAAAGCTCAGGAGGCACACCTAACTTTGTGCAGAAATGTTGCCGACTTCGACGTGTTAGTTGACATTGCCAGGGAGCTTGGCTTGGATGTAGACAGGTTTAAGATGGATCTTTACAGCCAAGAAGCTCAGCTTGCTTTGCAACGCGACATTGACCGAGCTTTGGAGCTAGGCGTAGAAGCGACACCCACCTTAGTAGCAAACGGCCGTATACTCACTGGTGCAGTGCCTTACGAAAGTTTGAAGCGGTGGTACTTGAAAGTTCGGCAGCAAGGCTGAGAAATGTAGCCGACGCGAACCGAGGCATTGTGGTCGCGCCGGCTACAAAAGTGTTCCCGGGTAAGAATCGTTGCAAAAACCAAGATCGTATGCTATTGCAAAAACCAAGTACTTGGATTGTCAATAAGTAAACGATCAACGTCCTGCGACGTCAAACCTTGCTCATAGAGCATTGGAATGAACTTTTCAAACAGGTACACGTGACCATAGCCGCCGTATCGCTTTAAGTGTGACTTTCGCGTAATATCCAGAGATAAAAGAATGCTGTTTCCAAACCCCTGGCTCATAAGTGACGCAATATTCTTTGCTCTGAGCTCATCTGGTTGATAGCTGGTCTTACCAATTGTGTCAAAGCCCAGGTAACAACCATATTCAGCAATGCGTATGTAATACTCCATGTCAGGGTTAAGATCCATGTGACCTATGACCACCTTAGCGGGGTTAACATGGTGTTCTACCAGAAAACGTATTTGTTCGAGGCCTTGTTTCCCCAAAGTGGTATGCGTGTAAATAGGCACATTGGTCTTACGCTGAGCCATTGCTGCCGCTTCAAAAACCTTTCTTTCCAGATCAGTCATTTGGTCACTGGTTCCTATTTCACCTATGAGGGCAGCTTTAACTTTAGTTCCCTCTATCCCTTCCACTATTTCTTTTTCCATTACGGCGCACAGTTGGTCTACAGACAGCCGTTCTACTTCAGGAGGAAGATAAGGGCTCTTGTAATAGCCAGTGGAAGCTATCACATTCAAACCCGATTGGGTCGACAGCTTCTGCATTCTTTCAATATTCCGACCCATACCCCTGTTGGTGACATCTACAACAGTATCTACTCCCGCAGCTTTTAGCTGTTGCAGATCTTCTAACATGGCCGCGTCATCATTCAGATTGGAGTCATCACTCTTGTTCGATGAAAGATCAATCGTTAGATGTTCGTGCGCCAAAGTTCTACCGAGAACAGTGATAATCCCTAGAACTGATTCCACGAGCATCTCCTATTACAACGCCGGCGGGATATACAGGCCGACGACAGCCAATATGTTGACCAGAATTCCCACTATGATTGCTCCTACTGGTCCTACTGCCATGCGTACTATGGGCCGGCCAGCAGCTTCATTAAGCAAGTAGATCCCTATCACCAGGAGCATTCCCAAGCCTGGGAGCATTGCATTACCCGCATTAATTCCACCGACGAGCAATGCTATTTCCAGTAATTGACTCATTGACGATCTGATGTTGTCGGCTGATTTTCTTATGCCTGGAAATTTATCCAAGAACCCGGCTATGGCGCCCAACAAATACACTTCTGCAAAGATGATCACAAAACCTAATACAGCAGCAATAATCGGGTTGTTTACAAATAGGGCAGCGGCGAATATGAACGTCATGCCCACGGGGCCATATACACCTGTTGCAATGGCAGTGGTTCCAACCAGCGGAACAAATCCAATAGCTCTGGCTAGAGCAGCTAAAGCTGCATCGGTGTAATTTCCAGCCTTTACGAGGTTTAACGAAATAGGATCTCCTGCCAGCAGATGCATGGCTGTAGCTGCAGCAACTAAAGCACCCATTAGTCCTAATACCCACACATTGCTCTTTATCCTTGCGACTCTGTCTGAGAACAATGACGCCAGGCCCGTCCCTTCGGTGGCTTTCTCCTGAGCAGCATATATGAGTAGAACAATCATACCAGCAAGCATAGCCATACCATCCGGATTAAGAGAAATGCTGACGCCTCCAATGACAAATGGACTGAATCTAACGATGAGTACTCTGACAAGGGCCGATATGGAAAGGGTGATGATTCCCTTGCTCACACCATGCTGCAAAGCCACAGCCAATGCAGGAAAAGCAGCAAAAGCAAGAGTAACTGGTGTCCCCACAGCGCCCATGGCATCAAAAATGTTCACAGGCAAAGATTTAAACACATTTACAATCCACTGCAGTCCGAGTAGTAGGCCGACGCCATACAGTGCACCTATGACGGCAGCTATCACACTCCCCGTATTACCCTTGGGTGACCAAGTACCAATAATATCAGTCCCCAATAATATGCTGTGTACGAGTAATATGGCCGCTCCTATGGAAACAGGTATACCGAAGCCGATAACAAGACCAAAACTTAAGGCAAAACTGGTGGCAGCAAGTTCAGCTTTCGACATCCTACCTTCTAGGTACTCTGGCATGATGGGCCTAAGACCATCGTTGAAAACAGCTATGCCTCTTTGGGCCAACACGGCAGCTAAGGCACCTATGGCTGCTATTATGACGATGTTCATTTTAGAGTTCCCCCTTTTCTTCTAATATGGCGTTCACGATCATTGGTACTGCTCGATCAATGTGATCATTTGTAAACCCAAAAGCAACCTTCCCTTGCTTTACTGCGTTTACCACCTCCTCTTCTTTTGGCGGTCTACCAGCCATGGAAACCGTAGCGCAATTGCTAGCACCTAACAAAGCCATTGCCATGGCTAAAGCTCCTCCACCTCCAGTAGCACACGCACCCAAGTAGTAATCCGCCTCGCCATTCTTTAAAGCCAGAACCGCCTCTACGTCGCCCATTACCTTTACTTCTACTTTGTCACCTCCTGCCTTTTTGACTGCTTCAGCTACCTTCTGTCGGTCTATGGCTCCACCCACGACAAACCTAATCACACCTGCCACCAACTTCCATGAGCACTGCTAAATGAAGCAAGATGTAGTCTCTTTCTTCTACAGGCAATTGTTTACCAACGAGCTGCTCCAAATACTGAGTGAACTCAACTGCGGCCTGGTACCCCTTACTTGAGCGCACCTCCTCCATCATCTCCTGAGGGAGCCCCTCAACTTGTTCACCACTCATGATTCTTTCCAAAGACATGGCTAAGTGCGTTACGAACATTTGGCAGTTATCCGTTTCTGTGTCTATGTGGTTGTTTTTGAGCCAATCTACCGCTTTAAGCGATGCATCAGCGACTTCACTGGATATTACGCCACTGGTCTTCAGAGTTGCAATTCTGTCAGCAACCGTCAAAACAACCCCTCCATCCATTTATACAAAAGTCTGTACATATTCTATACCAAAAGCTTACTTTTATCAATAAGTAAACACCGCAGGGTTAGTATTCAGGAAGTAATTCTGAACGAATAACTTTCTGCTGGATCTCAATAACTAAGGACCTGTCGATAACCTGCCTAAGCACGTTACTTATGCC
>Ga0209508_1002021_pt1 | contig 14275 bp, 16 predicted proteins | sample AD_UKC129_MetaG_FD_184427 | JGI IMG/M metagenome (GOLD analysis project Ga0209508, IMG submission 184427) | Active sludge microbial communities of municipal wastewater-treating anaerobic digesters from Canada - AD_UKC129_MetaG (SPAdes) (version 2) | ecosystem: Engineered > Bioreactor > Anaerobic... | reverse complement strand
GGTTTGGCAGCGATGCCAGGTAACACCCTGGAAGTAGCGGCGAACCGCCTTGACCAGGCCGCCATGGTCATCTGATACTACCAGTTCGACACCACGCAGGTTCGCTGAGACAAATAAAGAAATGCGGAAAAAGTGTGATCGTGATTACTCTGATGCAAGTAGTGGGGGCGTATCTCCTTGTTACCTTAACTTTGCATTATCTCTTGGGGGTGGAACTCCATACCGCATTAATCTTCGGTGCCATCTCCACCGCGACCGCGCCGGCGGCCACAATTATGGTGCTTCGGGAATATAAAGCAAAGGGCCCGTTGACCAGTAATCTCCTGGCTGTCGTTGCGTTGGATGATGCCCTATGTTTGATCATCTTCGGGATCACCATGGCTTTGGCGAAGATCCTTGCGGGGAACGTAAGTGGCGGCGTGATGGCGATGATTGCCGCACCCCTCTGGGAATTACTCGGCTCAATTCTTTTAGGAATAATCTTTGCGGTCCTTCTCTTGCTCTTATCCGGCCGGTTTAAAGAGAAACCGGATAAACTGGTCCTTGTCCTGGGCATGGTTTTCCTCCAGGCTGGTCTGGCTGAGTTTCTACGCCTCTCAGCGTTGCTGGCCGGTATGACCATGGGCTGTGTCACGGTTAATCTTCTGCAATACCAATCCGAAGAGCTGTTTCGGTTGGTCGGGACCGTTGATAACCCGATCTATGTTCTTTTTTTCGTTTTAGCCGGGGCTAACTTACAGTTGGGACTTTTAGTGAAGGTTGGGGCCATTGGGGTGGCCTATATCGTCAGCCGGGTGATTGGGAAGGTCGGCGGCGCTGCTTGCGGAGGAATTATGAGTAAAGCGCCGGCGGTTGTCCGGAAGTATTTAGGGTTAGGCCTGATTCCCCAAGCCGGGGTGGCCATTGGCCTTACCTTACTGGTCCAGCAGGGTATGCCCGAAATCGCCGGTATGGTCACCACCGTTATCCTGGGTTCGGTCGTGGTTTATGAGATCATCGGTCCGTTCTTTGCGAAACTAGCGATTGTGAAAGCCGGTGAAGCGCACATTGCCGGTAATTAACCATGATCTTTTAGCAAGTGTTAGTGTAAAATTACTGTAGATTTTATGGAGGAGATATCTTTACAAAAAGAGAAGAGGAACCTCACATTCAGCAAGAATGAATACCCCCCGAAGGAGGTCGAGGTTCCTCATGGATTTAGTTCGTTTAGTAGAAGAAAAAATCCTTTCGGTTGTAGAAAGAATTTTTGCCGTATTAGATGGTAAAACCAACTATCATAGTTTTGAACTTCGATTAAAGAAAGAGCTTGATGGCCTGGGTTGCGATTTATTGGAATATGTCATCGAAGCCCTAAAGCAAAAGGTTGAAGAGGATGCAAAGCAAGACCCGAACTGGAAGCGCGTTCGAAAAGACGACCGGAAAGAGCTGTTAACCCTTTTTGGTCCGATCGTCTACCACCGGAGCTATTACCGACATAGAGAAAGCAAAGAATATGCCTACCTGGTTGACAAACAAATTGGTGTCACTCCCCACATGCGCGTAGGGGTAACTTTAAAGGCTGAACTTGCGGAAGCATCCACTGGAATGTCGTATGAAGCGGCCACTATCCACGCCAGCAAGGATAATCCCGTATTAAAGGTTAGCAGGCAAACAGTAGCGTTGTGCGTTAAAGAATTCAACCCTAAAATCGAACCATTACCGCAAGCCAAAAGACGTGTTTCCGAGTTATACATAGAAGCTGATGAAGACCACATCAAAGTTAAAGGGCGTAAAGGAGCGCAGGCCCGGTTGGTTTATGTCCACGAAGGAATCGAGGATTATCCTCGTCGTCGGTTAAAACGAGTGAAATATTTTACCAGCGTCAGAGAGAAACCGGAAGAACTATGGTGGAGAGTATTAGATTACCTTGAAGCCAATTATGAACTTTCAAGTATTAAGCGGATTTACCTATCTGGAGACGGGGCTCTTTGGATCCGCCAAGGGATAGAATACATACCTGGAGCCATCTTTATCGTAGACCGATTTCACCTGGCGAAATATATTCTAATGGCCACCGCTCATGCTCCGGAACTAAGAAAGCCGGTATACTGGGGGATTAAGTCATTAAACAAACAGAAAGTCCTGGCGCATCTTGATGAAGCTTTAAAGCGTGCTGAAGAACAGCCACGACAAAAAAGGATTATTGATACCATCAAATATGTGGAGCACAACTGGGATGGAATAGAAAACGCCGTGAAAAACCCCCATGTAAGCTGTAGCGCTGAGGGCCATGTTAGCCATATCTTGGCAGCCAGGCTCAGTAGTCGCCCAATGGCTTGGAGTCTACAAGGGGCGGAGAAAATGGCCAATATGCGAGTGGCCAAGGCCAATGGTGAGTCAATTAGCAAACAATACCTGGAGGTAAAAACCCCAACTCCAATTGTTGTTGAAATCAAGGATGTAATTCATAAAGAGCTCAAGCGCTTAAAGCAAATTAAAATATTGGGGAAAGGATATCACAATAATATTCCGCTTTTCAGCAGTGGTAGTAATCCAACAATAATTGCTTTAAAAGCTATAAATAAACAAAGTGCAGTTTGACGGTAAGTTCGACGGGAAGTTCGCTAATGTGAGGTTCAAAAATCTACAGTGTCTTGACACTATCCACTTCCAGCATCTCCTTGACTTAACATTTTTTTTGTGCTATGATTAAATAGGCAAGATATTATAAAATAAATAATCTATACTATACTCCGAATTCCCATTATGAAGCGGGGGACCCGTTTTTAGGGGTGAATCCTGAATTCAGGTAGGGCAACTTGGGAGCCCGAACCCGTCAGCTAACCCCGTAGGAGTGGTCCAAGCGTAGTGTTTTAGTCGTCAAGGCTGGCCTGCGCTTTTTTGCGTGCTTTTTTAAGAGAGAAAGACACCTTGACGATGGGAAATTGCGGAGGCAATGGACTTAGATGGTGCCACTATTACTTGACGAGGTGATATTTTGCAGCAGATGTGGCAACGGATTCGGGGTGACGTGATCGGTGGTGCGACCGCCGCTGTGGTTGCTCTTCCCTTGAGCCTGGCCTTTGGGATTGCCAGTGGTGCCGGGGCGGTGGCTGGTCTGTACGGCGCGATCTTCGGTGGTCTGGTGGCAGCGGTGTTTGGCGGTTGTGGCGTGCAAATCACCGGGCCAACCGGCGCGATGATCGGGGTTTTGGTGGGCGTTGTTAGCCAGCATGGGGTTGGCGGGATGTTTCTGGCGGGGGTTTTGGCCGGTTTGATGCAGGTGGCCTTTGGTTTGCTGCGGTTGGGTGGGTTTGTCAAATATCTGCCCCAACCGGTGATTGCCGGTTTTACGAATGGCGTGGCGATCCTCTTTTTCATGACCGCAATCGACGATGCCTTAGCGACCCTTTCGATAACACTCCTGACGGCGGCGGTGATCATTCTCGCCTTACGTTTCTTTAAACAAGTACCGGAATCCCTCTTTGGTCTGGTGGCGGGCTTGGTCGCCAATGAACTGTTCATTCATAGCCCCCATGTGGTGGGTGAGCTCCCCTTTCACTTGCCCCGCTTGGCGCTGGAAATCATGCCTTTTAGCCAGCTCAGTGCTTTGCTGATGCCCGCGTTCACCATTTGTATGTTGGGTAGTATCTCCGCGTTGTTATCGGCGGAGGTGACCGATGGAATGCTTGGGGTCCAGCACGACAGTAACCGGGAGTTGATCGGCCAGGGGCTGGGGAATCTGGTGGCGTCTTTAATCGGTGGTCTGCCCGTATCGGGGGCGGTGGCCCGTTCTGGCGTTAATGTCCATAGTGGGGGGCGGACACGGCTCTCCAGTATCCTGCATGCCATCTTTTTACTACTGATGGTTTTGGTTTTTGCCCCTGTAGTCAAGCGGATTCCTTTAGCCTCATTGGCGGCGATTCTGATGATCGCCTCGGTGCGTACCGCCGCTTGGAAAAGTATGAAGCTGATGCCCCGGGCCCGTTGGCAATATGGCGCCATTATGACGGTAACGACCATCCTGACGGTGGTGAAGGATCTAACGATTGCGGTGGCGGTCGGGGTGGTTTTAGCAGGGCTGGGCGTCCTGGTTGAGCTGGCCTTTTCGCCTAAGGGAAAGGTGGTTGGTCCGTCTAAGGTGAACGCGGCGGATTATTCGGTCCCTGCAGATCTTCAAGTGCTTGCCTTTACCGGACCACTGTTCTTTGTCGGGGTTGAGCAGATGCGGCGGCGGATCCGGGCGTTGGCCCAAAAGCCTATTTTAGTCTTGGATTTTTCGGCAGTAACGAAGGTGGATGAGACAGGTGCCCTTGCCCTGCAGGATTTTGTCCACCGTTTGCAGCGAGAAGGCAAAAGCGTCTATCTCGGTGGACTGCAACGGGAACCTTTGCGGATGTTGATCCGGATGGGGGTTGTTGATAGTCTGGGTCGGCGGCGCGTCTGTAAACACCTGAATAGTGCAATGCGCCGGGCGACGCAGGATTTGGCTCCGGATAGACGCGCGGAATGAGATTAATAAAAAAAGAGTCGATGCTTATTCTGGGATTTGGGACGGTTTGCGGAAAAGGGGGTTTAGCGTGCGTAAACAAGCGGTACTGCTTTTTGCGATCTTGTTGGCCTTCTGGACGGTGTTGGTTGGTGCGGTGAATTGGTCGCTCACGTTGGTGGGGACCATGGTGGCTTTGCTCACCGTTTGGTTTTGGCAGGATCTGGGCCCAAGGCTGCCCAGATTGTTACCGTTTCGGGGCTTGTTGCGTTTGGGTTACGCCCTCGTCTTGATGGTGGGCTGGGTGATTCAAGCCAACTTTACAGTCGCGAAGACATTGTTGTTTTCCCGGCCAGCGGCGAAACCGATCTTTTTGTTAATGGAACCGAATCTCCGTACCAACTGGGGACGGGTGCTTTTTGCCACCTGTATTACGATCACGCCAGGGACAGTGACGGTGGATGTGGATCCGGAGAGTGGCCGGTTTATTGTGCATGCGCTGAACCATGAAACCGGAATCGACCTTCTGTACTGGCGGCTGGTGGATGAGATTATTTATATGGAAAACGCTTTAGCGGCGCGGAAGGCGCTTGATGCGGGGGAGGAGGAGAAACATGGGATGGCTACTGGTGGGTCTGATCGTCTTGGTGTTTCTAGTCCTGTTGCGGGCCATCATCGGTCCCACGGTTCTTGATCGGCTCATTTCAATAAATGCGATCACCAGTAAGGTCAGTATGATTATTTTATTGATCGCTTTTGTCCGGGAAGAATACGGTTTTATCGATATCGCCTTCGTCTTTATGTTGTGTGGCTTTGTGAGCGGTCTTTGGATCCTGAAAGCACTTACCCCCGGTGATTGGCAACTCCGGCTGCCAGGTGTCAAAGGTTTTGAAGGGGATGAGGAGGGAGAGGTGGCTGATGGTTAGAATGCTTGCGAACTTGTGTTTTCTCGGTTCGTTTTTGGCCTTTGGGTTAGGAACCTTAGGTCTGTTTCGGTTTCCCGATTCATATACCCGCATCCATGCGGTGGGGATGGGGGATACGCTTGGGGTCGGTTTACTCGGACTGGGGCTCTTTTTACTCAGTCCCAACTGGTTGCTCCGCCTGAAGCTGGGGGCGATTCTCCTCCTGTTTTGGCTGATAAACCCGACCATGTCGCATTTGGTGGCGAAAGCCGGTCTGATGCACGGGGTTAAGCCGGCGGCTGACACCGGCGTGAGGAAGGGGTGAGCCGATGCCATATACCGCACTTGACTATTGGAATATGGTTTTGATGTTGATTCTGGTGGTGACCGCTTTAGCTATGTATTTCATCAAGGATCTGCTCCATGCCGTGATTGTCTTTGGGGCCTATAGTTTGATGATGGCCTTGATTTGGCTGCAGATGAACTCGCCGGACCTGGCAATCACGGAAGCGGCGGCCGGGATCGGGATGACGGTCTTGATGATGGCGGTTATCTTCCGCACCAGTCGGAAGGGGGAGTAACAGTGCGTGTCTTTAAGAGCCTTCTTCTTCTATTGTTGGTCCTGCTGGTCGCCTATGCGGTAATTATGACCGTGGCGGAGCTGCCCCCCTATGGGCAGCCGGACAATCCGGTCCACAATCAAGTAGCCAAACGCTACGTTGACGCAGCGTTAGCAGAGACCGGCACCTTAAATATGGTGACGTCGATCGTCCTTGATTACCGGGCTTACGATACCATGTTCGAGACCATTGTGTTGTTTACCGCAACCCTCGCGGTGGTCATTACCTTAAAAACAGGAAAAGGGGAGGGTCGCAGGAAATGAGAGATTTTATCTTAAAACGGGCGGCGTCGCTGATTTTACCTTTTATCTTTGTCTACGGAATTTATGTAATTCTCCACGGTGCCGTCTCACCGGGCGGCTCCTTTGCCGGCGGGATTATTGTCGGACTGAGTTTTATCGCCTTTTCGACGATTTACGGGATCGAACAAGGCCGGGCCAAATTACCCGAGAAAGTGCTGGTTTGGACCGAGAGTTACGGGACACTGTGGTATGGGTTGATGGGACTGGTCGGTCTGGTGCGGGGGGTCCCGTTTTTAGCGAATAAATTGGCCGGTGTGGACCTGGGAACACCCGGAACCCTTTCTTCGGGGGGACTGATCCCCCTCATTGGTTTAGGGGTTGGGATCCGCGTCGCCAGTACCATTGTGACCCTATTCTTTACCATAATGGAGGAGGAGCGATGAGCGGACTATTGACAAAAGTACTTATAAATTACCCCTATTTGGTAGCGGTGCTCCTCTTCACCATTGGGACGTTTACGGTCCTCACCCACCCGAACCTGTTCAAAAAACTGTTGGGGATTAATATCATGGAGAGCGCCATTTTCCTGATGTTTGTGGCCAGCGGCAATATCCGGGGGGGCGTGGCGCCGATCCGCGGTACGACTAACGCGGAGGCGGTGTACATTAATCCGCTGCCTTCCGCCTTAATGTTGACCGGGATCGTAGTCAGTGTGAGTGTATCCGCCTTTGCCCTGGCGCTGATTATGCGTTTGTATAAGGCTTATGGGACGACTGATCTGCGGCGGATCGCTGCACGGAGAAAAGAGGTGATCAGCGATGACCACCTTGATCAGGGCTAACTTACCGGTGTTGGTGGTGATTGCGCCCCTCTTTGTCGCTTTTATCCTTCCCCCGTTGGCCCGCCGGATCCGCCTCGTGGAAGCCCTGGCGCTCTTGGGGGCGGTTTTGGGGTTAGGGGGAGCCGGGTATCTGGCTTCAATTGTCCTCACGCAACAAGAAAATCCCTTCATTTATCAACTTGGGGGCTGGCCCGCACCGTGGGGGATTGAACTGGTGGCGGGTAGTCTGGGCGTCTTTTTCTTGCTGGTGGTGGGTGTTAGTGTGCCGGTTCTCCTATTTGCCCAGGGTAATCTTGCCGCCGAGGTAGGCGACGCGGAGCGGGTGACCCGCTTTTATGTGCTCTATCTACTGTTGGTCGGGGCGATGGCCGGAATGGCCGTTACCAACGACATGTTCAATGTCTATGTTTTGGTGGAGGTGGCCACCCTGAGCTGTTGTGGCTTGGTGAGTGCACGACGGCACCCACGGGCGGCGGAAGCGGCTTTCACCTATTTGATCCTGGCGACGTTGGGCTCCGCCCTTGTGCTCGGGGGGATTGGTTTAATCTATTTGATCACGGGCCATTTGAACATGGGATTTGCCGCCCAGGAGTTAAGCCGGGTCTGGTTGGCACGGCCCCATGTCGTCTTGATGGCGGCCAGTTTGATCGTGGTCGGTTTTGGGGTGAAGGCCGCCCTTTTTCCGTTGCATGTTTGGTTGCCTGACGCCCATTCAACGGCACCATCGCCCGCCAGTGCTATTCTGTCGGGGCTTGCTGTCAAAGGCTATCTGATCTGCCTTGTGAAGTTTTTGTACGGCGTCTTTGGCCCTACGTTACTGCAGGAGTTTGCGGTCCACCGGATTCTGACGCTCCTTGGTGGGGTGGGGATCATCACCGGTTCAATCTTGGCCCTTACCCAGGAGGAGCTTAAACGGAGACTGGCTTACTCGACCGTGGCCCAAGTGGGTTATCTGATCCTTGGTTTTGGGCTTCTGAACGTGACCGGACTAGCGGGAGCCTTGTTTTATCTGGCCAGCCATGCTGTGATCAAAGCAACCTTGTTTTTAGCGGCGGGGGCGATGCTGGCGGCGACCGGAAAGCGGAATGTACGTGATTTGGCGGGGGTGGGTCGGAAGATGCCTATTACCATGGCCGCCTTTACCATTGGTAGTCTCGGCCTGATCGGTCTGCCGCTGTTTTCCGGTTTTATCGGCAAGTGGTATCTGCTTCTAGGTAGCTGGGAAGCAGGATTGATTCTCCCGGCGGTGGCGATTTTGGCCGGGAGTGTGCTTTGTGCGGCTTACTTGCTGCCGGTGATCCGGGCCGCTTACTTTGCGCCCGCACCGGAGGAAGACTGGCCAGACCCCGGTCGCCCGCAGAAATTGGCTCTGCTATTGCTGGCGGCGGCGGTCGTAATTTTAGGAGTTAGGCCCGGGCCTTTCCTGGAGTTGGCCCAGAAGGCGGCCGCGGAGTTGTTGGCTTTCTATTAGGGCCCGAGGAGGAGATGGAACAGATGCTTGCACTGGTTTTTGCTTTATCAAGTGGTATTATTGGCGGTCTGCTGGTAGCGGCGCTCCCTGCGGCCAGGACCCGCCTGCGTAACATGGTGGTGCTCTTTTTTACAGGAAGCGGGATGATTTGCAGCTGGCTAGTGGCCCGCCAGGTGTGGGCGGGCGAACGGCTGCGTTTCGCGGGGCAGCTTGGTGGACTGACTTTTTGCCTGGACCCGGATCCGCTTGGGATCGTTTTTGGCTTGATCGCGGCCACGCTTTGGTTTTTTACCGTGGTCTATTCCTTGGGTTATATGGCGGGTAAAGCGCATCAGCGCACCTATTATGCCTTTTTACTCGTGGCCTTCAGTGCAACGCTAGGGGTGGCCTTCTCCGGTAATCTGGTGGCTTTGTATCTGTTTTACGAGTTACTCACCCTGACCACTTATCCCCTGGTGATCCAGGAGCGCAGTCCGGAAGCGATGCAGGCAGGCACCAAGTATCTGCTGTATAATCTGGCGGGGGCTGCGGTCCTCCTCCTGGCGATCGTGCTCACGGCGGCGTGGGGCGGGCGGCTCGATTTTGTCGGCGGGCCCATCCTGGCTGCCGGGCTGAAAACCGGATTGAACTGGCTTTTGTTTTTATTTACGGTCGGCTTCGGGGTCAAGGCGGCACTCTTGCCGTTACACCGCTGGTTGCCGGCGGCGATGGTCGCGCCGACTCCGGTGAGTGCCTTGCTGCACGCGGTGGCCGTCGTCTATGCCGGGGTCTATGGCCTTTTGCGGGTGGTGTATTCGGTCTTCGGAACCACGTTGTTGGGTGAGTTGGGTTTCGCTGCGCTAATACCCTGGGTGGCGGCGGGTACGGTTTTGGTGGGAATTATCGTCGCCACACAGCAGGATATCTTGAAACGCCGACTGGCTTACCAGACCATTAGCCACCTATCTTATATACTCTTGGGGGCCTTTACCCTGCACCCGTGGGGTTTAGCCGGGGCGGTGTTGCAGATGATCGGGTACGCGGTACTGAAGACAGCCTTCTTCTTCTGTGCCGGGATCATTGCGGAGCAGACCGGTGTGACCCGGGTTAGCCAGATGGGCGGGGTTGGTCGGTCCCTCCCCAAGACGATGGTCGCCTTTGCTGTCGTGACCCTAGGGATGATTGGTATGCTACCGCTGGGGACTTTTTGGGGTAAATTCTATCTGATGAAGGGTAGCGTGGCCGGGGGGAAATGGCCACTGGCTTTGGTTTTGATCGGGAGCGGGATCATTAACGCTGTTTGTTTCATTCCGGTAGTGGTCAGGGCTTTTCGGGACGAAAATAAACGGTTGTCTATAACGGAACGGGGGGTTCGGGTTACGCTGATGCTGGTGCCAACCATGCTTTTGGTGGTGATTGGGCTGGGGATGGGTCTTTTCCCAGGCATGGTCTGGCCGGCGGTACAGGCGGTGGTAGATTGGTTCTTTTAAAAAGTAAAGCCCCGGGCATGGGACAGGGTTTCATTGTGCCCGGTAGGTTGGTTTGAAATAGTTACGTGATTATTAATCATACTTTCTGCTAAGGTTTCCTTGTAAGCCAAGCGGGGAAGGATGTCATTTATTTACCGAGATTAGGATTATAACATTCCAAGTTCCCTCGAAAGGAGGTCAAAAAATGATGCTGGCAATTTTGCCGATGGTGCCTCTGATTGGGGCCTGTTTTTTGTGCTCAAAACGTGGTCGAGCGATTAACGGCCCTTTGACTATCAGTACGCTTCTGCTTATTTTGGGCGGGTTTGGCCTTGTTCGTGTTTTCGCGGGGCAGCCTATTACCTTTCGCCTTCCATTGCCCGGTCCTTACGGGCCAACCTTTTACGCCGATGCGCTCTCTGTCCTCTTTGTGCTGCTGGCTGTCTTTCTCTGGTTGGTGGTTGCGCTCTATGCTCCGGAATACATGAAACGGGAGGGGGGAGCCGGGCGCTTTGCCCTCTCGACTTTATTGACCTTATCGGCTGTTTTGGGTGTCTTTTTGGCCGGTGATCTGCTAACCCTCCTCCTTTGCTTTGAGTTGATGACGATCGCCTCCTTTTTCTGGGTGATTCAACGGGGAGATCGGGAGGCGATCGGTGCCGGTTATTACTATTTATTCTTCAGTATTGTGGGCGGACTATTTCTGGCTTTGGGCATTGTTCTGCTGAGTGTGGCAACCGGTGGTTTGCCGACGTTCGGTAACAGCCCGGTTACGCCTTTGTACCCGACCATGTTTGCGTGGAGCGTGGCCTGTTTGTTGATTGGATTCGGGATTAAGGCGGGGATGGTCCCCTTACATCTTTGGCTACCCCGGGCGCATGCGGTGGCACCAACGCCCGCTAGTGCGCTTTTATCGGGACTCCTGATCAAGGTGGGGGCTTATGGCCTCATCCGGGTGGGCGCTTTCGCTGGTTGGGGGCAGACCCTGGGGGACGGGATTCGCTGGTTGGGGCCGGTCCTTGCTTTCCTTGGTGTCGGTACGATGCTGGTTGGTGTTGGGGCTGCTCTCCTCCAAAGCGAGGCAAAACGGCTTTTAGCTTACCATAGCGTAAGTCAGATGGGCTATATCCTCCTCGGACTAGGTATCGGCCTTGAACTGGGTACGGCCGGAGAGCTCGGTCTCCTTGGTGCGATCTATCATCTTTTTAATCATGCTCTCTTCAAAGCCGCCCTTTTCCTCGGAGTAGGCGTGATCTACTTGCATACGCGAGAAACTAACCTGTATAAGCTGGGCGGGTTGTGGCGCCGTTTTCCGGTGACGGCTTTCCTGATGTTACTGGCGGTGTTGGGGATTACCGGTGCGCCGGGACTGAATGGTTATGCCAGTAAAACCTTGCTCCATCATGCCTTGAGTCAAGCGGTGGCAACCGGCATTCCTTGGGCGCGCTGGGTGGAACCCCTCTTTTTCCTGGTGGGGGTGGGGACAGCGGCGTCCTTTACGAAACTGTATTATCTGATCTTTCTCGGTAAACCTACTCCGGTGAAGACTACTACGGTGCGGTCTACCCGACTCCATCTGGCGATGGTTTTGTTGTCAATCGTGATGGTCGGAAGCGGTCTTGCGCCCGCGTTGTTCCCAAAGGTGGCGGCCGTCCCGGCGGCCCATGGATTGGGGATGGCGCAGGCGGCTACCGTCCTGGGTGGTTTGGCGTTTTGGAATTTTGCGGATGTCTCCGGGATGTTCCTCACTTTAATCCTGGGGGCGATCGTTTGCGGGGCGGGTCTGAAGTGGGGCGTCTTTCATTGGCAGGCGCCACGCTGGTTGACGCTGGAGGGTTTGGTGAAACTGTTTATCAAGGGCGCTTCGGCAATAGGACGGAAAGGGGTGGCGTTTTACCGTTTGGTTGGGGCGGCGGTTGGTAGCTGGGGGCGTAGGCTTAGTTCCTGTCTGTATCGGGCTTTTACCCGCTTTGACCAGTCCAGAAACGCCACCATCGGCCGGATACGTTTGGTCGGGTTGAGTGCCGATGCGGCTATCCTCATGTTGATGCTTATGCTGTTAATTGCCTGGTTTGTCTTGAACACCCTGGTGCATGCGGTTTAGTTTCCTGTTTTCTGTTTCTGGCCATAAAAGGGCGGTACACGGGAAAAACCCCGAGGGAAAGAATGGTTTTTGGTGATGGGAAATTGGTCTTCGTGGATAAGCGGATGATTAATCACCGTTTTCTTTGAAGATGGTATATCCCTTCGGCGGTAATTACTGCGGACCAGTCCTTCAGCATGATTGGCATAGCAGTACCGGCAAAGGTGCAGACAGGTGTTGTACTGGCCAATGTCTTTACTGACAATACAACCGCAAGTCGTGCGCTGTCCCCGGTCTTTCAGGTGGTTTGGGTGAGACCCGGTTGCGGCCCGGGCTGAGGGGAACAAGGGCAGCGACGGCACCTGGTCGCCCAGAAACGCCATTAAGACACGGTCTGCGGGGAAAAGTTCCTGCATTAACTGGTCGTCTACACATTTATTCGGCTGAATGCCATAGGCTGACAGATCGATCGTCTCGGCGCAGGTCGCGATCTGCAGCTGCCACCGTTGGTTTAACTCCCTAAGACCAGCCGCGATGGCCCGCATGCTTGCTTCGTCAAATTCGCGGTAGCCGGCAAAGCCACCGGCGATCAGGTTGCGTTTTACCCGGCGATAACGGGAGATATCGGCAAAGCTGATGATGAGCTTTTCAGTATAGCCATGGAGTTGCCGACCGACGTTTTCCATCTTGGCCAGCAGCTTTTCCACGGTCAACTCGTGGCTGAGGATTAAAGGATCAAAGCGCCAGACCACGCGTTTTTTCCCGATGCGCGCGGCCAGCTGTTTGAAGGTCTCAATCCGTTCGGCCAGCCCGGGGAGGTTTGGTTCCAGGCCTTCGGCTTCGTAGTCGTTGACCGTAAAGGTAAAGTAGTAATTGAGCCCCATTTTGTCCAGTTGCGGTAGATGCTTCAAGAAAGGGCGGGCATTCTTCGTCCAGAAGACAATCACCCGCGTTTGTTGGAAGGAGACGTACTGGGCTTGTTGGTTAAAGGGATTGATCCATTTCACATAGCCCGCTTTTAACCGGTTCATGAACCAGTCACCGTAAAATGCGGGCAAGTCGGTTGCCCGGCTGGCCGAGATAATAACCGGTGCGACGGCCATCTTTAAGCCGTCGGCTGTTTGGATCGGGACCCGGTCCCATCCGGCAAAGGCCATTGGTGACACCTCCCTTCGCTTCAGCGCCGTCCTTTGGTTCGTTATGAAGATCTATACTTGGGCGGATTGTGTTCTCCTCCCAGGGTGAGCCTGGCTCAGCGCGTAATTCGGCCGGTAAAAAGGAACGTTAAGTTCATATAGGTATAAATGGTTTCAGGACCAGATCTATATTTAATGAAAGGAGACTTATGATGCGTGCAGAAAACATTCAAGCTCTCTTTATTATCATCGATGACCCGGACAAACTTGAACAGGTCTTAGAGGTCTTACTAGAATGCGAAATTCGGGGTGCTACGATCATGGAGCCCCAAGGCATGGCGAAAGTGCTGTCCACCCATATTCCCATTTTCTTTGGTTTGCGGGATTTGGCCACCCAGGAACACCAACATAACCGAACGATCTTTGCCCTCTCCAAATATCCGGAGAAGATCGAACAGGCCATGGAAAAGCTAGCAACCATGTTTCACAATTTTGAAGAGGCCTGTACCGGCATGATGTTTGTCGTTCCGGTTAGTAAAGCCGTTGGTTTGGGGCGAAAATTCCAACAACATTTACTGGAATAATCATTAACTCAGGGAAAGGGAGTCTTGGCGATGAATATCGTATTATATCTGGGAATTATTTTAATGGCCGGTTTGGCCACTGGTAGAGTGATTAATCGCTTAAAACTACCGGCTGTCACCGGGTATCTGCTCATCGGTTTACTGCTGGGACCATCCGTTTTCAATTTGATAACCGCGGAAACGATCACTGCTTTGACGCCAATTAATTCGATTGCGCTAAGCATTATTGCCTTTTCAATCGGCGGCGCACTTTCGAGTTGAGTCCATATAATGGTGTAAAAATGGTTTTCTGAAAAAATAGGAGAGCCATTAACAAATTCCTCAGTTAGAATAGAAGTTGGACAAACCAGAATTCTAAGAGGAGGAATTTGAATGGCTCAATACCAGATTACCGTAGATCAAGAACTTTTGCACCGTCTATTTTTAGGAAATAACAAGGATGCCGGCGTGTCAGCGCTATTGGAATCGGTATTGAAC